>JABLTQ010054446.1_pt1 | contig 67205 bp, 59 predicted proteins | sample 7160101 | NCBI WGS metagenome assembly JABLTQ01 (sample SAMN14651228, study PRJNA627086) | human gut metagenome | isolation source: feces | host: Homo sapiens | reverse complement strand
CCATAATCGCCTGCTGCAAAGGTTCCTCATACATTGTAGGTGACTGGCGACAATAGCGAGAACCGTACTCCACTCGACTGACACATCTCCACACGACTTTGACTCCGTTCTTTCGGTGCCAGGAACAACGCTGATATCTTGTACCGCATTCCCCGCAGAACACTCTCTCGGATAAGGCATATTTGCTAGTATAACAGGAGCGGCCCGTAGGCGCGTTTTTCCTTGATGGACTCCTCCCCGCACTGCGTCTGGCCAATTCCGCCTGCACTGCCTGATAGGTTTCTCTTGACACAATTCCAGGATGATTATTCTGTATAAAGTACATGGGAAGCTGACCGGTATTCTTGGAGATCTTTCCACTTAGGATATCTGTTTTGAATGTTTTCTGCATCAGCACATCACCGCAATATTTCTCGTTGGTAATAATCCCACGAACCGTAGATTCCCTCCATTCCTTTCCCCCTTTTGCCGGAATAGAATCCGCATTAAGCGCGTCCCGAATCATGCGCAGGCTGTACCCTGCAAGGATCCGGTCGAATATCAGCTTGACGACCTCAGCCTGTTCCGGCACGATTACCAGTTCCCCGGCTTCATTCGTCCCATACCCGTAAAGTCTGCTGACTGGAGAATTCACTCTGCCTTTCTTCATCGCCTGTTTTTTGCCCCATCGGACGTTGGCGCTGATGGATTCACTTTCCGACTGGGCAAAGGCACTCATGAAGGTAAGGATCAACTCCGTGTCCATCTCCATGGTATTGATATTCTCCTTCTCGAAGATAACACCGATTCCCAGTTCCCGCAGCGCTCGAATATACTTCAGGCTGTCCAGCGTATTTCTGGCAAACCGGGAGATGGACTTTGTCAGGATCAAGTCGATTTTCTTCTGTCGGCACCTGCGTATCATCCTGTTGAAATCATCCCGGTTTTTGGTGGACGTCCCAGAGATACCCTCATCCGCAAAAATGCCAGCCATTGTCCACTCGGGATTGGTCATGATTTTGTCCGTATAATAAGTACATTGCGCTTCATAGCTGGACTGCTGTTCTTCCTCCTCTGTGGATACCCGGCAGTAAGCTGCCACCCGCAGCTGCCGCATGACCGTCCGATGATCCATCTGCGGTTTTGCCGGTATGACGGTTACCGTCCTGCGAATATCATCCATTTTGTTCACCCCTTTCCACAATCTGGTCGTTTTTCAGTCTGATCTTTACATTCCCATTGCCGTCCACCATGGCAGCGGATATGCTCATTGCGATAAGATTGGCATCCAGCTCTGAGCGCGGCGCTTCCTTTTGAAACAGCCTTCGCAGCCGCTGGGTTTCGTACTCTCTGGGGTCAATGTCTGCATACATTTCTGCGGCGATCTCCCGCAGCACCTCACGGGTGCGGTTTTCATCCACCGGAAGCTGGCTGATCAGCTCACCCAATTCCGCTTTCAGCGTGTCCAGCCGCTGGGAATGCCCTCTCGGCGGCTGCGGTGTTACAATTCGTTCCGGATTTCTGGCAAGACAGTTCAGTAAATACAGAACCTCATGCTCAATATACAGTGTAATCCTGCACCCGCATTTTCTCCGCAGCACCGTCTGTGCATCCGTTTTCTGTACTGGCGGGGCTTTTTTCTTCCGCTTTTCTTCCGCATCCAGGAAAACGGCTGCGTCTATCAAAACCGGGAATCCGCTGTCTCCCAGATATCTGGTATCTGCCAGGATTCTGGCAACCATGTTCTTGTTCCACGGTTTACCCGGATCGTATGGAACCGCGGTATTGTTCATGAATTCCGTCAGCTCTCGAATACTCACCCCCATGTTATATCTGGAAAACAGGTGCAGCACCCAGCTTTTCTCTACAGAATCAATTACCACCCTCCCCGATTCCATTTTATAGCCAAATGGCAGCTTTCGTTTTGTACCCATCATCTGACCGTCCTTTCCATGGATTCCGTCATCTCCAGCCCGTTTTTCAGCCGGAAGCGGACTTGTGTATTACTCTGCACCGTGATTCTGTCAATCAGCTCGCAGAACAGTTCCTCATCGAAGGCATCCAGAATCTCCGGCCCCGTCAGCAGCGTTTCCTGTAACTGCTGCGTTTGATCAATGACTTGATCGTGCTCCAGATTATGGAGTTTCTCTTTCTGCTGCTTAGCTTGGCGGAGCTGCTCTGCCAGCTGATTGTTTTTGGTTATAAAAATATCAGGGTCAACCATCCCCTGCCTGTTCAGCAAGGATAGTGTGTGACTCTGATCTAAAATATCGGATATTTCCTTATTCAGTTCAATGACCGCAGGACTCCAAAGCATCTGGCGGTTCCGCACCAATATCAGATGCTTCACATAAAAGTCCAGCACTACAGCGTTGTGTTTAAGAGTGTAGTATAATCTCAGGAACGCCGCTTTGATTTCATTTTCAGGCACAGGGGGCATTTCGCACAGAGCCTTGGGTTCTTCGTGCTTCCTGCACACCCAATACCATGTATCGTCAATCCTCTTTGACCTAAAAAGGCTGCCGCAGCACCCACAGGACAATTTCTTTGCAAATGGTCTTGCCCCCATATTGCATGTCTCATTTCTTCGGCTTGACCGCAGCTGGGCTGCCCGGTCAAACATTTCCTGAGTAACGATTGCTGGATTACTGTTCTGGACAAAATACATAGGTCGCTCGCCCAGATTGGGCTTCTTGATTCTGGGAATAGACTCCGTCCTGTATTTCTTCTGGAGAATCGCATTCCCCGCATAACGTTCATTGGTCAGAATATAGTCTACCAGTTTTCTGTTCCAAACCCTTCCAAGCACATTCTCGGCGTTCAGTCTCTCCGCAATCTCTCTGGAATTCTTCCCCTGCAGGTAATCCGCAAAAATACCGTAGATCACGGGTGCTTCCTCCGGAGCGATCCGGAGGCCATCCTCACTCAGTCGGAATCCGGTCGCCGCGCGGCAGGTATTAAACGTGCCGCTCTCCATTCGCTTCTGAACGCTCCACCGCATATTTCGGGATATGGACTCGCTCTCCGCCTGAGCGCAGGAGGCAATCACCGCCGTCAGCATCTCGCTGGACACCATCTTGGTATCAATGTTATGTTCCTCGAAGAAGATGCTGATCCCAAGGGATTTGAGTTCCCGGACAGCTTCCAGACACTCGGTGGTATTTCGCGCGAATCTGGATATGGACTTCACCAGCACCTTATCGATTCGTCCGTTCCGGCAGTCCGCAAGCAGTCTCTGAAAATCCTTCCGTTTTTTCGCGGAGGTCCCGGTGATGCCTTCATCTGCGTATATTTCTGCAAGCTGCCAGTTATCATGCTTTCGGATATAGTCATTGTAATAGCTCTGCTGGGCTGCGAAGCTGTTGAGCTGATCCTCTGAATCGGTGCTGACACGGCAATAGGCCGCAACACGAAGGACAACCGCTTCCGGCTGCGAAGCAGGAATGAATATTTGCTTTCTTGCGAGATTGTCCTGTGCCGTTGCCATCGTTGCCACCTCCTGTTAGCAACGCAAGCATACCACACCTTTCCTCGCAATCCTATTCACACTAATGGACAATAAATTGGTCAACTAATTGGCAATTTTATATTCACACCAGTCTGCCTTGCAATCAGTGCGGCAATCCTGGTTGCTTCATTTTTTGTGCAGTATCCGGCCTCCACCAACTTGCGAAGTAGAATCACGGTACCGCAGTAATTTGCATTTACACTCATAATAATCTCCAATATGCAAAAACCGCCCTGCCGATGCTTTCGCGAAACGGCAGGGCGGTTCCTTCTGAAATTTGATTAGTTTATTATTTTGCCTGTATTCCTGACACTACTTCCCCAGGCGCAGATGATCTCAGATCATCTAGGGCAGAAACTGAAACTGTGCCTGGCCGCACATCACGGGAATTGCACCCCTCCGAGGATCTCTCCGAGCTGCCCCTTTCAGGACAGGAGTACCAACGCTGGTGCTGTCATCGCAAGACAGATCGGCCACGATCTGCTTTCTGGACGGTCGGACCCGCTTCCCACCTTACTTGCCGCATTCATGCAGATACCCTGCACAGGTGGATCTTCGCGCTCCCTCCAATGTCGCTGCCCATTCTCTGTCTTTACAAGGCACACCAACGGATGTATTTCAGTTTCTGGATATTCACTTCGGAAGGTTCAAGTGAAAAGGATACCCTTTTCATTATTCTCCCGAACTTCCACATGCAACTATGACAAATCCTCAAAAACTAGTCAAAAACTTCATCAAAATTCTTAGCTTCGACAGAATCTTTTTATGCCTCCTGCTGACTCCCGATTGCGAAACCTTGCTCTTTCTGGCATACTCCGAATCATTGAGACCATCAAAATAAATCGCTTGAATCAGCTCTCGTTCTGCCCTGGGAAGCATGTCAATGTAGCGGTGCAACTGCTCAATCAGCTCCTTTGCCAAAGCCATATCCTCTAAACTATGGACAGCTGGATCTTCAAACATTTCCAGTCCGACCATTCCATTCTGATCCAAAGCATCGTAGGACAAAACCCCATTATCTTGATCGCGTTCCTCCAGATACCGTTCCCTACGCCCCATCTTGTAATAGGCGATGTATACATTTTCCTCCACTTCAATCAGCTTCCCTTCGATGGGAATGAAAAACTTTTCTTTATCTGCCATATCGCAGACCTCCTTATTTGAAATTTGATAAGTGAAATCAAACTTCAGAAGGAGGTGCACGTATGCTGTATGCAAATGCTGTAAATGCCTTGTACAAAATAGAGATTTTTCTAGATTTCTCTATTATTTTCTGTTTTGGTAAAGAATTATAGAAAAACCATCGACATCTTTCCTCTGACCCCGCTAAAATCCGATAGCGAACCCACAGTAAAGGTGTCGAAAAAATTGAGGGCGCCGTCGGAAGTAAATCCGACTGCGCCCTATCGAAAGGAGAAAAAATGAAGCGTTTAAATATCCACCGTAACGGTGGAGGATCGTAAGAGACATCGTTAACCATATTCCTATGTGTGCCACGTCTCTCTATATAGCTCTCTATTATACTATTAATAATAAAATCTGTATTTCTCAAATGGGCGCAGGCCTGATCCTAAAGACCTGCGCCCATAGGAGGAGATGGGGACAAATCCCCCAATGAAAAAGCCCTAAGTAATCAATATAGTATTACTACAGGAATACAAAGAAAACTCAAGCCTCCAGATTGATGCCGGTCTCCTTGTTGAAGACGTGGCAGCAGTGGCCGGGGAAGTTGAACTGGATGTCTGCACCGTAGTTCAGAGCAGCAACTTCTGCGCCGGTCATGTTCATGGTGGAAACGACCATGACCACGTCGCGGTCCATGGAAGTCACGTGCAGGTGGACGGAGGAGCCCATCAGCTCGGAAACGTCGACCTTGCCGGGGATGCCGGGCTCCAGGACGATGTGCTCGGGACGGACGCCCAGAACGATCTCCTGCTCGGCTACATTGTTGGCAACCAGCTTCTCCTGCTTCTCGTCGGACAGAACGACGGTCATGCCGCCCAGCTCGACAGCGTACTTGCCGTCAACCTTAACCAGCTTGGAGTCGAAGAAGTTCATCTGGGGAGAGCCGATGAAGCCTGCGACGAACAGGTTGTAGGGATGATTGAAGACCTCCTGAGGAGTGCCGATCTGCTGGATGAAGCCGTCCTTCATGATGACGATACGGTCGCCCAGGGTCATAGCCTCGGTCTGGTCGTGGGTAACATAGATAAAGGTGGTGTTGATCTTCTGGCGCAGCTTGATGATCTCAGCACGCATCTGGTTACGCAGCTTGGCGTCCAGGTTGGACAGAGGTTCGTCCATCAGCATGACCTGGGGCTCACGAACGATGGCGCGGCCGATGGCAACACGCTGACGCTGACCGCCGGACAGAGCCTTGGGCTTACGGCCCAGGTACTGGGTGATGTCCAGGATCTCAGCAGCCTGCTTCACCGCACGGTCGATCTCATCCTTGGGAGTGTGGCGCAGCTTCAGAGCAAATGCCATGTTTTCATAAACGGTCATGTGGGGGTACAGTGCGTAGTTCTGGAAGACCATTGCGATGTCGCGGTCCTTGGGAGCAACGTCGTTGACCAGACGGTCGCCGATGTACAGCTCGCCCTCGGTGATCTCTTCCAGACCTGCGATCATACGCAGGGTGGTGGACTTACCGCAGCCGGAGGGACCGACCAGAACGATGAATTCCTTGTCGGCGATTTCCAGGTTGAATTCCTGAACTGCCACAACGCCCTGCTCGGTAATCTGCAGATTGACCTTCTTTTCGGGCTGCTCATCGTTCTTCTTCTTTTTCTTGGACTTCTTGGCGTCGTTGCCTTTGTGGGGGTAGATCTTCTTGATGTTCTTCAGGGACAGAGTTGCCATAATTTCTCGACTCTAAACGCACCTAAATTTCGCGTGCATTCTCGCGTACCGGGAAGCAAAATCCTGGAAGCATTACGACAGGTCTCCACACTGCCGCACCGTGAGTCTGACGGGTGTTGCTTTCCTCCTTTTTTAACAGAAGCATACTATGTTTGGTGGAGTAGCATACTTCTGATTTATTGACAATATAAATTTTACAAGTGAATTATACTTCGGAACCGCGTTACAGAAGCTCCTTCATCAGAGATATGGCCTCTTCATCCGCCACCAGCATGAACTTGGGGTGCAACTGATGGACGGCATCGATACCAATAATTAGTATCATCTTTACTTGCCATAACCTATAGGATTGCTACTTTGCCAATTCCATGAGTCACGACACATATCAGCAAGAGTCATCTCTGCCTTCCAACCCAGTACCTCAGCGCTTTTAGCAGGGTCTGCATAGCAGATAGCGAGGTCACCCGGTCGGCGGTCCACGATCTTGTAGGGCACAGGCACATTATTTACCTCTTGGAAGGTCTTCACCATGTCCAGCACGCTGTAGCCCGTACCAGTGCCCAGATTGAATACATCACAACCCTTGTGAGTCTCCACATACTTGACGGCAGCCACATGACCCTTGGCCAGGTCCACCACATGGATGTAGTCCCGGACACCTGTGCCGTCGGGGGGTATCGTAGTCGTTACCGAAGACACTTAGGTGATCCCGGCGGCCGATGGCCACCTGGGTGATGTAGGGCATCAGGTTATTGGGGATACCTCTGGGATCCTCGCCAATTATGCCGGAAGCGTGGGCGCCGATGGGGTTGAAGTAGCGCAGCAGTTCGATGCCCCATTCAGGATCGGCATGAGCCATACCACTGAGGATCTGCTCGGTCATATACTTGGTCCAGCCGTAGGGGTTGGTGCAGTTGCCGGTCTTGCTGGTCTCCCGTAGGGGCATTTCATTGTCGCCGGAGTAGACGGTGGCAGAGGAGGAGATGATGATGTTCTTCATACCCACCTCATTCATTACCTTCGTCAGCACCAGGGTGGAGTTCAGGTTATTGTCGTAGTATTTCCAGGGTATGGAGACGGATTCGCCCACGGCCTTCAGACCGGCAAAGTGGATGCAGCAGCCAATCTCATTTTCGGTAAAGATTTTGCGCAGCAGTGCCTCATCCCGAACATCGCCCTCGTAGAATTTGACCGTTTTGCCGGTCAGTTCCTGAACGCGCTCCAGACTCTTAGGATTGGAGTTGCACAGATTATCGATGACGACAACACCATAGTCGCTATTCAGCAGCTCGATGCAGGTATGGGAACCAATATAGCCGGCACCGCCGGTAACAAGAACATTCATGATTATCTACCCTCCAAGAAACCTATCCAGCATACTTGCGGACAATAGCAGCCATCTGGTCAAATTGCTCTTCCATATCTCGGACAAGTTTGAACTGGGTCCGGCAACGATCCAGATTCTGATCCGGATAATGGATACGGAAATAATGATCCTCTTCCAGATAGTCCGTTAAGAATCGGATACCACATTCCAGAGTCATCAGGCGGGCACCCCATGGCAAATACTCCAGTTCTGCCCGGGTCAGACTTCCCTGGGCACCTTCCAGGAATCCTCTGGTATATACTTCATACAGTTCAATGTCAAAATTGACCTTACTCAAATCCTTCTCATCTTCAGCAGAGTGGTTTGCGCCAAAGCGGATAGATTCGCCGAAGTCGTTGATGGACAGGCCAGGCATGGTCGTATCCAGATCAATGACGCAGATTCCCTCGCCGGTTGCCCGATCAATCAGAATATTGTTCAACTTAGTATCGTTGTGGGTAACACGCAGGGGCAGCTTTCCCTCGCGCAGAGCCTGCAATGCTACAGAGCAATCCTTTTCCCGGGCCAGAACAAAATCGATTTCTGCCTTACACTTTGCCACCCTTATCAAAGGTCCTCCATTTATGGCAGCTTTCAGCTTGCGCAGGCGATCCTCTGTATCGTGGAACTTTGCTATCGTTTCATGCAGAGTTTCCGCAGGGTATCCCTGCAGCATATACTGAAACCGGCCAAATGCCCGCGCAGATGCTTCAAAAAGCTCCGGGGTAGCTGACTTGAAGCAATCCGTCCCCTCAACAAAATGTGTCAATCTCCAAACTTTACCAAAACTATCTTTGAAGAAAGCCTTGCCATCTTTCGTCTTGACAAGATTAAGGGTTTCCCGTTTGGTATCACCACCATTTTCAATAATCTTCTCACGAAGGTATGAAGTAATACCAACCATATTTTCCATCAGTTCTTCGGGCATCGGAAAAGCTGCTGTGGCCAGGCCCTGAAGAATAAACCGGATGCGACCTCCCTCCTGAGGCTGACATACCACACAGTATGTATCATTGATGTGCCCCTGTCCATATCGGGCAACGCCAAGCAAGGTTTCCGGAAAACTATATGCTTCAAGAACAGTATCCATTGTACGCGGCAATACACTTTTATTTCCATTGTCCTTTTTCCCATCGAATTCACTACTTCAGACTATAGAATTAAACTTTCCATAGATTTTGGAGAAAAGCACCTTAAGCAGTCATTTCTGCAATGGCAGCGCATACCTTGGGCTTATCTTCCTGGTAGGTCACACCATACCATTCATCACAACTTCTCAGCACTTTAGCATTCATCTATATCCCCCTCGCCCATACCTATCTGAGAGAGCATCTGAGTTGCCTTTTACTGTGCTGACATTACCTGTTCATCTGTCGTTTTTTCAGAACAAAGCGCAGCCATAAACAAGCCGCATTCGGTATCCATTGGACTTACTCCCGATGTTATGCGGACATTAATACGTTTTATCTTATATGCACCGCCATCTCATCTAGTAGCAGTCAGATTGTATAGGATTCCCTCGATTAGTACACGAACGCAAATTTCTTCCTCTGATATAGAGAAATAGTACGCATTATTTTGAAATCAGCTCCACAACCGCATGGCTGCCAATATACCCTGCACCGCCAGGTACAAGTACATTCTCGATTTACTCCTCCTGATTTACATGGTCTATAAATCTTCTGAAAGCGGCCTTCCCATCTGCTGTATTTTTGTAAACACCAGCATCTTCCAAAACATCAGCAAACACTTTGCCAGTTTCCTTCATCAGGATATCCATGGCATTGATATCGGTAATGGTATACTGCCGCTTCAAATTTTCCACCCAAGCTGCATGCTTACCCAACATCTCATCAGCGGTAATATCTCTGCCTTCCACCAGAGCCTCAGCCAGGGCTGTCAGCTCATCCTTCAGGCGGCTGGGCAGAACCGCTAAACCCATAACCTCAATCAGACCGATATTCTCCTTCTTGATATGGTGTTTATCGGCATGGGGGTGGAACACCCCCAGAGGATGATCCGCAGTTGTGATATTGCAGCGCAGTACCAGATCCAGCTCATACTGATCAGACCTGCGTCGGGCGATGGGGGTAATGGTGTTGTGGGATTCTCCTTCAGAATATGCCACTATGCCGGAATCCGCATCGGAATAGTTACACCATGCAGCGAGAATCCTGTCTGCCAAGTCAGCAATCCGCTCCGGATCCTTACCGTTAAGACGAATAACACTCATTGGCCATTTGACAATGCCGGCGCGGATATCTTCGTACCCCCTAAATGCCACTTCCTTTTCTATAGCAGCAGATTCCATAGCGAAGTGGTAATGTCCGCCCTGGAAATGCTCATGGCTCAAAATGGAACCGCCAACGATAGGCAAGTCGGCATTTGATCCCACAAAATAATGCGGAAAGGATTTCACAAAATCCAACAACTTCAAGAAGGCGGACTTGTCAATCTTCATGGGAAGATGCCTGGAATTGAACACAATGCAGTGTTCGTTATAGTAAACATAAGGACTGTATTGCAGGAACCACGGCGCACCGCAGATCTCGATGGGTATGATACGGTGGTTAGCCCGTGCAGGATGGTTCATGCGGCCTGCATAGCCCTCATTCTCCCGACACAGCTGACACTTTGGATATGAGGTTTGAGGGGCACTCTTAGCGACAGCAATAGCCTTGGGATCCTTCTCAGGTTTGCTGAGGTTGATGGTGATGTCCATCTCACCGTACTCGGATGCGTACTTCCAGCGCATATCCTTTTTGATACGGTAGCGACGGATGTAGTCAATATCGCGGCTAAATCTATAGTACCAGTCAGTAGCTGAAATGGGAGACTCGGAATATTTCTCACGGAAGGTTCGAATGACCTCTCTGGGCATAGGGGTGACAGCACCCATGATCCGGGTTTCGAAGATATCCCTTGCAGTGATGCCATCATCACAGATACCCCTTGCAACTGCATAATCCAAAATCCCCGCCAGAATTTCTTCCAAATCTTCCGTCAGCGGCTCTTTGGAAGGCTCATAGTCATCCTTGCGCAGCAGGTCCAGCAGCCGGTTGGTTAGTACCTGATCATCAACAGGCTCAGCAAGGCCATTGTTTATGGCATAAGAGGTTAACGAATCGATGAAGGTTTCAATTTTCATCCTTCAACCTCCATCTCAACACCGCCCTGAGGACGGATAGACAGAACATAGCAGGAGCCTTCTCCCAAAACGGTTTCGATTCCATTCTTAAATTCTTCCAGCAGATCATTGGGAACAAAGGCCTGAATTGTACCGGCAAAGCCACCGCCATGGATACGGCAGGCACCTCTGCCGTTGAGCAGCTTTTCTGCAATTGTTAAAGCAACAGCGACCTCCTGCTTAACCCTGTGACCTACAGGAATCACATTCTGCAGGAGCCTCCAGGAAGACAGTCCGGACTCTGTAACATATGCCAGGAAGGAGTCAAATTCTCCGTCTTCCAAAGCCTGCCGCTGCAGTATCACACGCTGATTTTCATCATAAACATGAATCGCCCGCAGCACTGCCCGGTCTCCGACTATGCGGCGAAGTTCTAAAAAATTACTGTAAAACTCCATCTTTGCAACAGAACGCAGCTGTTCTTCACCAAAAAACGCACACACGTCTTTCATTTCTTGTATCACAGCCGCATACGCATCCGTCAAGTCCGCATGATCTCCCCCTGTGTCAATGATGCACAATGCATATCCGGAAGAAGTGAAGTCAAAGTCAATCTTATGCACCACTGGAGATTCCTATTTTTCAAAGTCAATATATACCATACCGCCAACGCTGGATGCCATCTGATCCATCAGGCCGCAGGGTTTACCAAAGAATACATTTTCTACAAACTGACCCACCTGTGCAATTTCAATGGCAGAAAGCTTTTTCCCAAAAAACAGACAATTGATAATGGTACCAATCAGGACCTCAAAGGAAGCGGATGAACTCAATCCAGAACCCGGCAAAACGGTAGATTCGCAATATGCATCAAACCCTTCCAACTTGCATCCCATCTGTGAAAATCTGGCCGCCACACCGCGAATCAACGCAGGTGTTGTATTTACCTCACTCTTCTTTGGCTCCAGTTCATCCAGACAGACCTCACACAAAGGGTACCCCTTAGAGTGAACACGAATGGTATTGGTACCGTTGAGGCGAACGGCTGCAAGGGTATCCAGATTCACAGCGCCTGCCAGAACGCAGCCCCCCTGGTGGTCAGTATGGTTTCCGCTAATTTCCGTTCTGCCCGGAGCAGAAAAATACCGCTCCGGCAACCCGGTAAAAGTCTCGTAAAAGCCGGCATCCAATGCCGCTTTTTTCTTGGAATCCAACATAAGTACAGGAACCGTCATTTTCATCCTCCAGTTCTTCTCATATATGAATATTTAGGTTATTTCCAGGTTTCAGTTCCTTTTATTTCGCTGAAACACTTGAATTGCAGCACGGATCCTGTTAGCGCCGGGCGAGAAGCACCATTTTGAGCCGGGTGAAAATCGCCAATCGTAGCCATATAGAAAAAGCCATTCCTTTTTCTTTCAAATCCTTTATACTGGAAAGTGCCAACAACCCAGTGAAAGGAGCGACATGAAAGAAATCAAAAGTAATGGCTTGGAGAACATTATATCACAAGCCATTGAGGAAATGAAGTCCGAGCAAGGGGATCATTTTTCTCTGGAAAAGATCAATCTGGCAGAGTTGGAGCGCCGTACAGGTATATCCCGCGCCAAACTGCGTCGGTTTAAGGAGAATGGCTTTGTCTTCAAGCCCCATGCGCTGGAAGGACGCAAGGCTCCTCGGACAATTTTGACGGGCTATACTGCCATCTTGGATGACCTGCTCAGGAAAGGAATCACCAACTCCTCAGTCTGCCTGGAACGGCTACGGGCCGTTGGATTTTCAGGCGGACTGACAACCGTTAAGGATTACATTGCCGCCAAGCGCCAGCTGGTGGCGCCACAGGGCAGCCGTGGCCGTCGGTTCACCACTGAGCCGGGAGAAGCTTACCAAATGGACTGGGGGTTTACCAAAGTGGTAGACTACGACGGCAGTGAATACAATGCCGCCTGCTTTGCCATGGTGTGCCACCACTGCGGTCAGCAGTACATAGAGTTCTTCCCCAATGCCAAGCAGGAGAATCTGTTCATTGGAATGCTTCACGCTTTCGGCTATATGGGAATTCCAAAGTATGTTCTGACAGACAACATGAAAAGTGTTGTGCGTCACCGGGACTTTGAGGGGCATCCCGTCTGGCAGAAAGACTACGAGCCGTTCATGAAAACGGTAGGATTCCAGACAAAACTCTGCAAGCCTCGTCATCCCTTTACCAAAGGAAAAGTGGAGCGGCTGGTACGGTTTGTAAAGGAAAACTTCCTAGCTGGACGGGTTTTTGGGAACATCACTGACCTGAACCGTGCTGCATTGGAATGGTGCAGCCGTCAAAACAGTTCCTACCACAATGCCACTGCTGGAGTTCCGCAGGAACTGCATGAAAGTTGGTGTGCCGAGCATCTTCGTATATTGGAGATGAATCCATCCCTGCTGTTTTATCTGTGCCCGGAGCGCAGGATCTCTTTTGACGGTTTTGTCAATTATGAGGGGAGAAGATTTGGCGTTCCATTCAGCTATAGATTATCTACTGCCCGTGTCATGCGGAAGGATGACATGATCTACATCTATTCCTCCGACCTGAAGCAACTGCTGACCACTCATGATGTGACCTGGAGCAAACGGGACCGCTATTGTGCCGACCAGTATGCGCCCCAGCCGGAAGAGTTCCCCACCATGCCGGTAAGAACGGAGATTTCCCGGATTCCGGAGCCGGAACCTATCCTTTCCTTTGAAAAGTTCAACTTTGACAGGGAGGTAGACTGGGATGAATGATTCTGTATTTGAGGCAGTAGAAACCAGCAGCCGAATCCTGCGTCTGGACTTTTCTTCTATTGGGTTTGCCAAACTGGCGGAGGAACAGGATTTCTCCGAGGAACAGATTCAGGCAGTAGGTGTGGTTTTTAAGCATTTGCAGAATAAGAAAGTGGACACTACCATCCACACACTGCTGAAAATGAGCCGCCTACCGCTGAAAGATCCCAAAACATTTGAAAACTTTGACTTCTCTGTCATTAAAGGCAGGGATGCAAACCGACTGAAAACGCTACCGTCCCTGTCGGCCATCTATGCCCACAGGAATCTGGCGTTCATTGGTCCGGCTGGAACCGGCAAGACACATCTTGCGCAGGCTTTTGGCTATGCGTGTTGCCAGCGAGGAATAAAGACCTATTTCATTAAGATGTCTGAGCTGCGGGACAAGTTCACCGCTGCCAGACGAGCTGGCAAGGAAGCCTCGGTGCTCAATGGTCTGGTGCGTCCTTCCTGTCTGATTATTGACGAGGTGGGGCACTGTGAGTTCGATAAAGAGAATACCCGGCTGTTCTTCGATTTGATTGACCGGAGATACAACAAGGAAGGCAACTTCAATATTGTATTTACCAGCAACAAGCATCCCTCGCACTGGAGAAGTAACTTCAATGAGGACGATGCCTTGCTGTGTGCGCTGGACCGAATATTTGATGACGCCACGGTATTCAACATTAAGGGTGAAAGCTTCCGAGGCAAGAAGTTGGAGACCGTAGCCCTGCAAACCAGCCGGGTGAAGGCTCCAGATTCCTCCGAGAAGCCTACTCCGTAACAATCTGATATACAAATCTGGGTTGTTGGCGATTTCCATTTGGCCAGAATTGGCGATTTTCGCTTGACGCTAGATGGCTGTTTCTGCCCGACCCGAACATCCCATTAATTTCAAAAAGGTCTTTAGATCAATGGTTTTCAAGTAATCCAAAGTATAGGCCTGCATGAATTAGATAATAAAGGAGCAACTATTCGTACACGCCCCTCAGCGAAATTGACACACCTCAATATGCAACTGTACCACTTGCAATTGCGCAACACACTCACAAATTACCGTTTCATTAGCTTTGTTTACGCTCAATTCCATTTCGCATATAAGGTAGTATCTTCGGTTACTTTATCCTCGCTAAATTTCCAGGGAATCTTACAGAATTCATCCCGATACCAGCCTACAAATACCGCCCCACCCTTTTTAGGCATCTTTGGAGCAGATATTGTTCTATTTTTCATAACATAGCGAGTTTTGATTTCCGACCCCCCCATCCAGCTTCAGGTATTCTCCGATTTCCACACCCTCTGTATTACAAACTTTGTCAATCGTAAATACCAGGTTGCCCGTCACATTAGGCGTGGTATAGCTGTTTTCGGACACGGTCAGCTCAATCCGTTCGCCGCCCATGGTCGCGGTAACGATATTGTCATATCCGGCTACAGGTACGATTGTCAAGGTATACGGCTTGTTGGCTTCCGCAACAGCCTCGTAGCCCACAGCCGCACCGGCTCCTTCGCCTGTCACGCTAACCGTGTACTGAGTGGGAGACAGGGAGGTTTCGGTAATGGTAATCACAACATCCCCATTGATGTCACCACCAAGGATGGTGTAGTTCCTGCCATCCACTATGTAGTTTGTGTAATTCTTCCCTCCAATGGTAATACTGGCGAGTGTGTAGATCTTGCCGTTCTCAAGTCCAGCTGCAACATTTTCAGGCAGGCTGAACTTGTAATCCATTCCATAGGTCGCTAGAGTTCCATCGTTGGATGCGGTAATACCAGTTATAGTCACAACATACTTTTTTGCGCTTCTGCTGCCGATGATAACCAGATCTCCGGTAACATTCTCGACGGTGTAGGATCCGTCACCATTCTTCGTAACCTCCACGGGTTCTCCGTCCATTGTGGCGGTTACATCGGAATAATCATAGTTTTCACGATCAGCAGGTGCAAATGTATAATCTTCGCCGGAGGAAACAGAATCAGCACCGATAAAGATATTTGGGAGGTCGACACTGTGATACATGGTGGCAACAATTGTGACCGTGGTATCCTGCAGTACTGCGGAAATCAGGTCACTGTTGGCTGCATTGGCCTGGGTGCTGAAGGCAGCCGATGTCAGAGTAACGGTACCTTCTCCCTCTGCATTCGCATTGAAGGAAATCACGTATCCGGTACCAAAGGACTGGGATTCACCAAAGTCCTCCAGTGTCAGTGTGCCGTCATTGTTCACTATTGTTGCGCCATAGAGGTTGGAACCAAACTCGTCGAAAGTCAGCACCGCATTGTCATAGCTGATAACGATCTCGCTGGAGGCGTAATCTGTGTATCCGGTACCTCTGACTTCCACATGCAAGGCAATGGATTCACCCACCGCCACATCGGGTTCATTGGCTTCCAACCATGCATAATACATGCTCTGACCCTGCTGAAGTGCTGCCAGTTCCTCTTCCGCTGCACAGAGCAGATGGTAATTTTTCACCAGTGCTTTTTGCTCTTCCGTCAAGGCATCATATGCTTCTCTTGCGGCCTCGATGGCACAGACAGAATCATGGGTGACCGTTCCGATTGATTCAATCATTACAGCAACGGCATCTGCTGCCTCCCGATTGGAGACTTCAAGATTTTCGTCGTCATCCGTTGTATCCTCGTCCAACGTAAATCGTAGGAGCAGAACACCTTCGGCTTCAATGGCAAAAGAATTGTCCATTTTTTCTCCGGTCAGCATATTTTCAATATCGTAACCGTTCAACGTCAAGGTGGCAGTTTCCTGACCCACATTCACGATACTGATGACCCGCTCATCAGCAGATTTGCCTTCGGCAACTCTCCATATGCAGGTCTTAGTATCGGCATCGTTGGACTCGGACAGAACCACATCGGGCTTTTTTTCCTTGTCCAGCATTTCGAAGGCCTTTGCACTCATATCCTCCACGGTGCCGTTCTGCATAACGACAAGCGTGCCATTACTGGCTTCCAACCTCTCTGCTCTTTCCTCCTTATACTGGTTCATGGTTAGGCTCACATCATCCATGATAATCGTACCGCCATTGTCCAAGAAGTTCTGAAGCGCGGCAAACTCTTCGTCCGTCACGCAGGTAGTGTCGTAAATCAGAATCTGGCTGAATGTATCTCCGTACAGATTGATGACATTTTCGGAAGCAAAACCGATGGAGGTACCCTCAAAGTACAGTGCTTCGAACATCTCAAATGTTCTGTTGATCTGGTCGGCATCCACAATGCAGGCAGTCTCGGAATACAGTACGCGAATGGGCATATCCTGACGCTGGAACTTGACAATTGTGTCGGATACAGAGTTCAGATCAAAGAAGGTCTGGGTAATCTCATTGGCAACCAGGGGCATGGTAGCAACAGAGCCGGCAAAGGTCTTGCCCATCTGGGATGTCTGGAGTCTGGGTTCAATGGAACCGTCGCCATATCTGGGCCACCACCAAGTCATATTTACGTTGTTGCCCAGCATGGCAGACAACCAATATACGGACCTTGTGTACTGGGTTGTGGTGTACATATCCGCATATGCGTTGCCGTTCAGGAAGTGGGATTCGGAGTTTACGTTCAGCGTATCTGGATTGAAGGAATCCAGCATGGCATAGGTCATGGCCAGTTCACGCCAGTCGTAAATATAGTTTTCCTCCCACCACTCATCGGAGGTGGCATTAGGCAGTCTCTTGCGAATCGTAACATCGTTTCCGTTATACTCTGTCAGTGATGTCAGATATTCAATGTCAATACCATGATCTCTCTGACCGTTTTCGTCAACTACGATTCTGGGGAAGATTTTAATATGCGTTGTAGCATCTTCATCGAATTCGGTGATGCCGTCATGCAGGAACTGGAACCAGTCATTAACTCTATCCATGTTGAAGCGGCACCAATCATAATACTTCGGTGTGCCTCTAAGGCTCTCTAGATCCGTGGGAACCTGCATATCCACATCATCAAAGCTGGCATACTCCGTACCCCAGTTTGTATTCAGTGCCTCCACTTTTCCATAGGTTTCAGCAAGCCAGGCCTCAAACTTGGCAGAGGTGTACTGGCTGATTCCGGTGACATTGAAGGAGGCAGAAGCATCTGTAAACCAGTGGGGTTCATTGGCAAGAATATAGCCCAGCTGCGTGGTGTTGGAATCCTCGATTTGGGGGATCAGCATTTCAAAAATCTGTTCCCACATTTCCCGCACATTGGGATTATCAATGTCGTAAACCGTGTAGTTTTCGCCACCAATGGTGATTTCGTCACCATACAGGTTAGTAACCCAGGCAGGAAGAACCGTTCCGGAATGCCATAGGAACTGATATCCCACATTCTCTTCGATGCCGTAATAGTCGTAGAAGTTAATGTTCTGTGCCGTTGCGTTATTAGACAGCTTTCCATCCTCGGTCAGGTACTGCAGACTCTGACTGATGGGATGTACGATATTACCTAGATAGTCATTGTAGAGTTCCCTATCGCTCTGGTCTCCATTTTGTGCTTTGGAGAAGTAATCATACAGGAAAACAGGAGTGCCGTCCGGATTATACACCTGGTCTCCCTGGATAGTCAGGTTGTCCCAATCCACCTTAACCACGCCGGGGCGAATAATCTTTCCATCAATCACATCCTGAAGCTCAGAAATCGCGTCCTCCAACATCTCGATAACCTGCTTCCGCTCATACATAGGCAACTGTTCCGCCAGTGCATCGGCATTATAGCCATAAACAGCAGACTGATGATATTGGTCCTTCACGATTGTCATGTTTGCCTCATCCCAGTCCGCACACTTTTCAAAGTACTGTGCAAACCAGAGGACTGCCTCTTCTCTCTGTGTATCCAGTCCATTAGTCTGAGCCTCCTCCATCAGGCTCTGGAGTTCAGCTTTCAGTTCCGCAATCAGCTCTTTGGCCTGGTTCGTTGTCAGAAAACCGATCTGTGTGACCTTTGCGGAGGTAATTGCGCCCTTCGCATAGACAATTTCCGCCGTACCAAATCCTCCGTTCACATCTGTGAAGACGATTTCCGCATTGCCTGCATTTTCCTTTTCATTTACAGTGATTTCAATACGGCCATCCTCCAGCACAACAGAAACTGCATTGTCAAGGCAGGAAACGGAAACGGCCTCATTGCCCAGAATATTCTTTGTGTTCTCAATGCCGCAGTATACAAACTTCACTCCCGCATTGGATGCGTCAATGGATGCAGACTCATTGATGCCGCTGGATAACGTAATACCGGTATTCTCCATGCAGTAGACCTGCTCAGCAATATCGGAATACAGTGCGGTCACAACTTCGACTTCACCCTCTTTGATAATCATCCCATGATCTCCCACAAGGAGCATTTCCGCACCATCTTTCACCCATGTGCCACTGGTGGTGCCAACCACACCTCCCTTACCCTTAATATACATCCAGGTATTGGGGTTGAAAAGAACATCGCCGACACCTTCCTTGCCGAAGATGCCATAGGCAGACAGGTACATATCCTGCAGGTATCCTTCTATGATAATTCTGCCATTAATGGTGATATCCGCATTGAATTGCAGCTTGATAGGATAGGGAACCGTGATGACCTGATCAATGGTAATAGGCTTGGTGATCTGGATTACCTCATAATGCTGATCTCCGTAATCCTCTTCACCCTTATAGACGGCACACCCATCCTGGATCGCATTCAGGGCATCCAGAAGTTCCTGATAGGTGGTCAATGTTCCAATATCCGCGCCGCCCTGTTCTTTCTCTGCGTGGAATCTGAAGGTTGCCTCCTGCAGTGCTTCAATGGCTGCAATGATCACATCATCATCGCCGGTTTCTGCTGCAGTCTGTGCGGCAACAATGGCTGCACTGTAAGTATCATGGGCAGCCTGTGTTACCCAAAGGCTGTCAGAATCAATGTCCGATCCATCAGAAGAAACGGAAACAAAAGCGAGAAGTTTTTCTGCTTTCTCAATATCCTCATCCAGAACGCCTCCGTGATTGGAGACCGTGGTGAACTCAATGCCGGCGTCCACGTATCCGCCATCATTGAAGATCGCATCTACCGCCACAGTGATCTTCTTGAAGTGGTCCGTGGTCAGCACGGAGTTCAGATTGACGGTGCCGGAAGAGATCATCATATGGCCATTCTTGTACATAGTGATGGTAGAATCATCATCCGCCAACTTCAACTTCGTATTGGAAGTGTCGATCATTGTGACACCCTGTTGGAAGAAAACAGATCCATTTGTAAAAACGACCTTTCCGTCACCTTCACCTACAATGCCGTTGGCTCTGTCTGCAACCGCACGACCATCCTGAATGCAGCCAAAAACCGTAATCGTACTGTCAACATGGAAGTATAACGTAGCAGCAGGAATTTGCAGCTTTACAGCAGAAGGAATCGTCACATCCTTTTTGATGCGCACTTCTCCATCACAGAACACGGAAACCTTTGTAAACTTATTTTCTGCACTAATTTGCACCGTCAAGGTACTTCCCTCGGCAACCGTTACATTTTCCGGGTTCTCAAGAAACGCTTTCAAATCTTCTGCAGTAGCAATTTCTTCAGTTGCGAAAGCCGGAATCGGAATAAGCTGAAGCACCATGATGAATGTTAATAGGATTGTCATTGCCTTTTTCATATTATTCTCCTTCTATTATTTTATTTTTGGTGCTGTGTTGTAAATGCTAATGAAATTTTGAACCACTTGCTAGCAAAGTTTGAGCCACCTATAGCCTTATCCCACAAGGATTTTTTCTCAACCAAGGCTGACCAAGGAAGACCTTGGCCATCCTTGGACCAGTTACAGTAAATGGCTCAGAAATTCGCTAGCACCCGGCTCTAATATTCGTTAGCATTCACATGCTGCGCACCAGAAAAACAATTCATACGCGCTCAAGTGAGCGTCTTTGGTTTTTATATGTATTCTTTGTTTTTATATTTATATTATCCTATTAACTGAACTTTGTCAATTTTACTTATAAAATCATTTTTTAATTCGGTACAATTCCACAGATTTGCTAGATCGTTTTTGTCGAACTTGCTGGCATGTTTTTTCACGAGAATGGAGACATTCACACCCCCCAACAGATTGTACTGCCAATTCACTCATGTCAGGATCTTCAGAAAGCAAAAACTTCCGATGGAAAAACTCCATCGGAAGTAAATAACTCGATTAAACGATTTGCGTCTATGAGTATCTCGAAAACTCAGAACAACCTGTCCTTATTCGTGTCTGCATGCTTCTCTATCAAAAAATCGAAATATTCATATGACTAAATCAGCCAAATGCCTTCATTGCATTGAAAATACAGATGGCGATAATCAGTACCATCAGGATAATGAAGAGCTTGTGTCCACTGCCTGGTTGTCCATCTTTCTGTTCAGAGCGCGCCCCGCAATGCCACCGCCGATTCCGCCTGCTACCATCAACGCCAGGGCCATCGGAGGGAAGCCCGGCACGCCGGAAATCAGTGCAGCAAGCAAACTTGCCAGCTGACTGAACAGGATGATATACAGGCTGATGACCGCTGCGGTTTTGCTGTCCATACTGAAGCAGTATCCCAGCACCACCAGATTGATGGGACCGCCGCCGATGCCCAGGAAACTGGAGATGATGCCAAGCAGCACGCCCACCGCCACGCAGAACACTTTTGCACGGAACTGTCGGGTGGTGATTTTACTTTTGGCGACCGTATACAGCAGGGTTCCCACCGTGATCAGGGCCAGGATTGCCGCCTGAACGCCGCCCACCATGGCACCGTTGGGAAAGAATGCATTGACCATAGCGAACAGCTTCTTGCCTGCCACACCACCCAGAGTGGCACCCAGGGCAAGGGGGGTACCGATTGCCAGATTCACTTTTCCGTCACGGTTCAGCATCGCTTTCCCCACCGAGTAGAGGCTCATGGACAGCACGGTGCATCCCGATAGGAAATTGATCATACCGGCTGACCCCATCTGCACAAAATCAAGCACTGGCTTGATCACCACACCGCCGCCGATTCCGCAGATGGCACCGACAGCACTGGAGAGAAAGCTGACAAAAAAACAAATAAGTTCCATATCATTTCACCGTCCTATATTCCCGTAAGAATTAACCGCTCATCGCCCGAAGCCGTGTCTTCTGCGCTGATCCTTGGCGATCTGCTGGAGTGCGCCGCCGCAGGTGTCGAGAAAATCCTGATAACCACAGTAATCATCTGTTTCCCCGTAGCAGATCTGCCGCTGCATCCGTTTGCAGTTTCCTCCGCAAAACCGAGCATACCGGCAGCTGCCGCATAGCTTCGGAATCCTGTGTTCCCGGTTCAGGAATGCAATCCGTCCGGGTGATTCCTGCATATCACTGAGCCTGTTCCTCGTGATGTTTCCCATGGAATAGCAATCCAGGCAATAAAAATCGCAGGGATACACGCTTCCATCCGCCTCAATCACTACCTGAGGCTGGCATACCCCATTGATGCCGCAGGCGGTAGGAATACCAAAAGCCATCAGATTGACCACATCATCAAAGAACTTGATGCTTCGGTAATTGCCCTTTTGCAGAGATTCCAGCCACAGGGGGAACAGACCCTTATAAAAGGATGAAAATCTCCGGGGTGTCAGGGCAAAGATACTCTCCCCCGATTTTTCCAATTCGTCCAGACACGGGGTGAACTGCACATATCGGATATCCAGTTTGCAAAGCTGACTCCAAATCCGTTTGGGATACCGGGCAATCTCATTGGTCAGGGTGCACAGCACATTATACTCTACCCGGTGTTTTTCCAAAAGTGCGATTGCCTGTCTGACCTGACCATAGGTTCCACTACCTCCCGCATCCACCCGAACGGCATTGTGACTCTCAGGAAGCATATCCAGAGATACCCCCACCAGAAAGAGGTGTTCCGCCAGAAACCGGCACCATTCATCATTCAGCAGGGTGGCATTGGTCTGGATGGAATAGGATACCCGGATGACCGGGTCCCACCGGGCAACCAGCTCCGTGAAGTGCCGGAAGAAGGGGAGACCCGATAAGGTGGGCTCCCCGCCCTGGAAAGCGAAGGTAACCCGATCCCCGGGGGATAGATCCCGCCTTATGTTTTCCAGCATTCGCTCTACCGTTTCATCGGTCATGAAGCCAAAGGAGACTTTTTCTCTTATGCCGGCAAGATCCGCGTAGAAACAGTATTTACACCGCAGATTGCAAAGGCTGGACGACGGCTTAATCAAAATTGACAGCTGTTTCATGATTCTTCCTCCGAGACACTTTAACTATCTGATCCTACTGAAAGCGAAGCAGAATATCCAATTTAGGCTGCAGGGTCTGCACCTGATATTTCTCCAGCAGATGAGGGCCGCAGCTGCCCGAACCCAGACCCGACATTGCACCGTCCACACAGAGATATATTTTGTTCTCCCGCTGCAGTTCATAGTTATGGGCTATGTGCGCCAGCTGTTCCTGACTGTAATGAGAGACGTTGAAGCTAAAGTCATTTCCCTGCAGTTCCACCTGAGCGGTACCGTCACTGATGGACAACCAGTCACAGCCCCAGTGGCTTCCGTTCTCCTGAGGCTTGATGTAATCCTCATGGAGCCCATCCACTGTTGTTGTGAAGCGGTCATACCAGCTTGCCCAGTGCTTGTCGGCGTAGCTTTCGTATGGGCCATAGCCTATGTAGGTGACCTGTTCATACTCCTCCGGCAGAACAAGCCGCACACCAAACCGGGGCAAATAAGGAAACACAGGATCCCGCTGAGCCTCCATCCGAATACGGAGGGTTCCCTTTTCGCCGATGATATACTCCGACTGAAGTGTCATGGCTTTTTGGAGGAACTGGCCTGCCACGCCCATGCGGAACGCCACATGAACACCGTCCTCTTTTTCTTCCACATTCCAGTCATACACCCGGATTTTCAAACGATCATATCCTGCTGCGATCCAGGCACCCATTATTTTCCGATCATTGTCCACAGGCGCCCGCCAGAAATTGTAAGTCATGGGCTCGGACAGAATTCGCCTTCCCTTGCGCGTGATTTCATCGGGAACACCTTTCCACAAATCAAAACGGACGCAGAAGTCCCTTGCGGTCACCAGAAGCGCACGGTCGCTCTGACTGATCTGTACCCCATTCTCTGCATGAGTGCGGATCTGCATCGGTTCCTTTTTCAGGACAATCTGATCGAATCCGCACTCATGTCCTGCAGGTAAAAGATCCGTAGCCTTCTTCAGAGTATAGCGGAGCATCAGGCTTACACAGCCCTTCTCCCGTTCCCAGTCGCCCAGTTCCAGATGGACAGGCAATATGCCATGGGGTGGCAGGGAGAAATCATTTACCTTCCCCTTTCGGATGACACAAAAATCCACGCTCAACTCCCATGTAATTTCCATCACGTCCACCACATTGGTAAAGTCCATGGTGTTTGTCAGATACACACACCCATTTTCATAGGCTGCCCGGATGGGACGCGCCACATTTTTGTACTCCAGCAAACCGGTATGGGGTCTGCGGTCCGGATAGATCAGTCCGTCCATGCAGAAATTCCTCTCCACCGGGAACTCGCCGAAATCACCCCCGTAGTAGAATTTTTCCTTCCCCTCGGGGGTCATGCCCATGTATACACTGTGGTCGCACCACTCCCAGACAAACGTACCCATGAAGCCGTCATAACGGTACACCAGGTCAAAATAATCCTCCAGGTCTCCGGGGCTGTTTCCCATGGCATGACTGAATTCACACAGAACAAGAGGTTTTTCCTTACCATGCCTGCAGTACTCCTCCGATTCCGCCACAGGCATATACATGCGGCTGTATACATCGATATTCGACAAATCATTGGTGTGGTCAGGGGTCTGATAAATACTGCTTTCGTAGTGGATAAGATACTCAGGGTCCTGGGATTTGATCCATTGTGCCGCCTTTTCCATGTTAATGCCAAAGCCAGACTCATTTCCCAGGGACCACATGAACACACAGCATTGATTCTTATCCCGGGCCACAAGCCGCTCTATCCGGTCCATGATTGTCTTTTCGTATACGGGATCGCTGCACAGGAGACCGAATGTGGTGCTAAAGATGATCTCGTCACGATAATTATAGTTGGAGCGTCCGCCGGCATAGAGAAGTTCCGTGTTGTGGGTCTCCAGATCGGCCTCGTCTACAACGTAAAAACCCAGCTGATTGTACAGCTCATAGGCCCAGGGTGCATTGGGATAATGGCTTGTACGAATGGCATTGATATTATGGGCCTTCATTAGCTTCAGATCAGCCAACAGCTGATCCCGGCTGATGGAGTAACCCGTATAGGCATTGCTGTCATGGCGGTTAACGCCTTTTAGCTTAATATTTTGTCCATTGAAGAGGAAAACACCGTTTCGAATCTCCGCTCTACGCAGCCCCACCTGCTGTGTGATGGTTTCTTCAGATATCGATAGATCCAGTCTGTAGAGATTCGGATGCTCCGCATTCCAAAGCTGTGGAGTGTGCACAGGGATCGTAATTCTGTTTTCTCCGCTTCCTTCCGCAATTTTGTGTCCCTGGGGATCAAACAGGCAATACTGCACCGTTCCCGGTTGTCCATGCCACTGTACCGTTACATCCACCACAGCCGAGCTGAAATCATCGTCAAGTTGTGTCTTTACCGTAAAATCCCGGATATGATTCTTAGGCCGCCGTAGAAAGTACACATCCCGAAAAATTCCCGACATGCGCAATTTATCCTGGTCTTCAAAGTAGGTACCGTCGCACCATTTAAACACCAGAACGCTGATGATATTTTCACCATCCACCAAACAATCGGTTACATCAAACTCGGATGTGGAATGGGAAACCTGACTATAACCCAGAAATCTGCCATTCACCCACAGATAAAAGCAGGAATCCACACCCTCAAAATTTAAATAGAACCTGTCATTTCCCTTTTCCAACTGAAACCGTTTTACATAGGCACCGCAAGGGTTTTCCCAAGGAACATACGGCGGATCAAAGGGAATCGGGCCCCGGACATTGGCATATTGGTGGGGCTCATAACCGAGGATATTTACACAGCTCGGAACTTTGATCGTATCAAACCCATCAGTATTTCCCTCTGTAAATTTCTGCGGCACTTCCAAATAATTGGAGAACCAACAAAATGCCCAGTCGTTGCCCGACAGCATAATTTGTCGGTCCCCTTTTTCCCTATAAAACGGAAGATAATAGGCACGGTTTTTTTCAGTCCCGATATGAAGCGTTTCGGGATTTTCGTGATACCAAGCATGTAGCTTCATAATGCGCTCACGCTCCCCTCATACTATTCCAGTAATATTGTTTACAATATGTCACCCAGACGCTGGCTGTTTCACCGATCAGATAGTAATCGAAAATCCGACCAAGATCGCACTGCAGTTGCAATTCGGCGTTCCTGATCGGATCTTCTTTTAAACAATTTCGTTCGAGCGGACACCAATTAATCACACCAAAAAGCGTTTCGTAGTCGCCCTGGGGTTTTATGATGATTCGCTGTACAGCAAAAGTTAATCAGCCCTTAACAGAACCCAGCATAACACCCTTGACAAAGTGCTTCTGTACAAGAGGATACACGCACAGGATAGGCACTGTGGCAATAAGGATTGTGGCAGATCGCAGAGACTTCAAATTGATTGCCATATCATATACAGAACCTGCCTCAGATCCCAGATCAGTCTGAGCCATCAGAACAATGTTGCGCAGCAGCACCTGAATGGGCCATTTCGTCTGATCATCCAGGAAAATAACGGCATTCAGGTAGCTGTTCCAATAACCGACGGCATAGAACAGTCCCACAGTTGCGAAAATCGGCTTGGACAGAGGCACAATAATCTTCGTAAGAATACTCCAATCGCTTGCACCATCAATCGTAGCCGATTCCAGCATTTCTCCTGGAAGTGACTGGTAATAATTCTTGATCAGGATTAAGTTATAAGGACCAATCAAACCCGGTAAAATGAGTGCCCAGCTGTTGTTGTATAGACCAAGGCTCTTCACATTGAGGAAGTTGGGAATCAGGCCGGGATGGAAAACCATGGTCAGCACGATCATGAACATGATCTGATTACGGAAATGTAGATTCGGGCGGGACAAGGGATATGCCATCAGCGCTGTCATCATCAGGGAAAATGCAGTGCCCACAATCGTAATCCAAAAAGAATTCATCATCGACTGGATAATACTCTTGGATGAAAAAACATACTTTATTGCATCGAAAGAGAAATTTGTCGGGATGAGCAGGAATTTGCTATTCGCAACCTCATTTGCATCAGCGAACGTGCAGGCAATAATGTGCCAAAACGGCAAGAAGGAAACCAGTGTTATAGCTGCAAGTACCAAATAAATGATAGCGGTTCCTACAGTGAACCTCTCCCTGCGGCCGGATATGGCAGTTACATTTTTCTGTTTCACGATATCCTCCTTACATAATACCATCATTGCCCAGCTTCTTGGCGATCTTATTGCAGGAGACCACTAGAATCAAAGAGACAACAGACTTGAAGATACCTACTGCAGTTGTGTAAGAGAACTTCCCACCAGCGATACCCTGCTGATAGATATATGTATCAAACACGTCACCAACAGCTCGGTTTGAATTATTAACCATCAGGAACAGCTGATCAAAGCTGGAGTCCATAAAGCTGCCCATTCTCAGGATCAGAAGCGTAGCAATCGTGGGAGCGATGGACGGCAGCGTAATGTGCAGCATCTTCTGAATTCTGCCTGCTCCATCCAGAGAGGCAGCTTCGTATAGTGCAGGATCAATTGAGGACATAGCCGCAAGGTAAACAATTGTACCCCAGCCCAAGTCTTTCCATGTTTGCTGAATGATGACAATAGGACGCAACCATTCGGAGCTGGTCAAGAACTGAACCTTTGTCTCGAACAGGAATTCCAGGAGGCTGTTCACAGGGCCATCCTCCACCGCCAATAGTGAAAAGGAAATACTTGCGATAACGACCCAAGAGAAGAAGTGAGGGATATATGTAATGGTCTGAACAAACTTCTTATAAACCATGTTGTTTACTTCGTTCAGCAGTAAAGCAAACAGGATGGGCAGTGGGAAATAGAAGATAATGTTATACAAGGACAAAAGCAGCGTGTTCTCAAGGAGCTTCCAGAAGTTACTGCTGCTGAACAGCATCTTGAAATACTTTACTCCCACAAAATCGCCGGAGAACGGTCCGTCGCCAAAGGGATTGTATTCGTAAATGGAAATCGCAAACCAGGTAAAGGGCTTCAGTTTGAAGAGAAGAAAAAACACAATGCCGGGAATCAGCATAACATACAACCATTTATCACGCCAAAGTTCTCTGCCTAATCGCTGTCTTTTACTGATTGTCGGCCGTGCGGTTACTGAAATATTATTCACAATGTTATACCTCACTTTCTCTGCAAATTATGCCTTAGGGAACCATACGCTCATATCCGATTCTTCACGGTTAGCCCAGGTATAGTAAGGGATCATTTTGACAGTAGCGTTATTTTCCTCAGTCACAAGCTCATAGTAAAGCTCCTCTTTTTGCTTTCGGCACTTTGCGCTTACCTGAAGCGTCACTACACCATCCAGCAGATTCGGCTCGAACTGCTCCGTGATCACACCGTTCGGATCGATATACAGATCATCGAGACGGCAGGGATTGTCCAAGCCTTCGGCGCAGTAAACAACAGGTCCTCGCATGACCGCGATCATGCCTCTGTCCTGTTCAATATTGGGATTTGCCTGAATCAATCTTGCTACCATGGGAAGATCTACAGTAACCGTATCGCCGGTATTTACCGTGATTTCAAAGAAGCCGCCCGGTGTCACAGCAGACCCGTTAACGGAGGGATTCTTGCACCATGCCGGAATTCGGATCCGAATATTCTGGTGATTGGCTTTCTTAATGTCAATGGTCACCCGATCCTCCCAGGGATATTTCGTGCGCATCTGAAGCTCCAGTTTCTGCGTCACATAGTCACAGTCCGTAAAGAAATTCACATACACAGTATCCTTGTTCTGACCATAAACCCAGCGGCCCATTCCTGCCATGGTACGAAACAGCTGAGGCGGGCAGCACCAGCAGGTGAAGGTATGCCACCTTCTGGAGGATTTGTGACGGAACTGGGCAAAATCGGGATAAATAGGCATATCCTTCCTGAAGGACAGGGGGTTTGAGTAGAAATATCGGGTCAGCTTCAGGTTGGAACCGGAAATACCGGCATTGTACATAACCTGTTCAGCAAAGTCGCCGTATTTGCTTTCACCGGTAACTGTGAGCATTCTCATAGCCCACATTGCATTGCCAATGTTGGCACAGGATTCGTTATACGCAATCTTGTTGGGAAGCTCATAATAGGTAGCATGAGCCTCATGGGTCAGATCGCCGCGTTCAGAGTAGCCGACAAAAACTGGACTTGACGCACCGGTGATGTAGGTGCGGCGGGTTGTCATGTCGGTATAAATACGCTTCAATGCATCCAGCAACGCTGCCTCGCCTGTCTGGGCATAGACATCCGTGGCGCCGGCATAAAGATAGGTGGAAGTAACCGCATGACCAATGGCCATGGTTTCCTCCCGCAGAGGAACACGATCCTGGTTCTGATCCGTTCCCCCAGGCGCGCTGCCCCGCATATTCACAAAAATCTCCGCCAGCTTATAATATGTAACGTCCCCGGTGACCCGATAAAGGTCACAAAGTCCCATAATCTGACTGGGATTGAATCCGAAATGCGCAAGTTCCCTGGGGTAGTCCTTAAAAACGCCATAAGTGTAGTTGGCAAGTTTCCTTGCACACTCCAGCATCACTGTTTCACCGGTGATGTCATAATGTGCAGAAGCAAAAGTCAGAAAATGGCCAATATTATAGAGCTCATGATGGATTACCTTACTCCAGCGTTCCTTTCCCGTGAGGGTAATTTGGGTATTGAGGTATCCATCCTCCTGTTGGGAGGCCACAATCCAGGGGATATACTTATCCACAACAGCCTTAACTGCGAGATCGCCCGTATTCTGATATACATAGATGCAGGCCTCTAGGAATTTGTAGCAATCGCCGTCGGACCAATACTCGCCATAGAATTTATCATCAACCTCGCCAGCATGAATGCCAAAATTCAGCAGTCGGGCAGAGTTAGTTGGGCACAACAGAGCCTCCAACTGGCTGTTGATGATTTCCATATAGTTTTCGGTGCGATGGCCCCAAAAACCGTTTTTCAGATGAGAGTAACGCAAGCTTGCAAAATCAAATGTCTGATATTCATTCATCTAAATTACCTCATAATCATACTTCAGCGCCGGGTAATCGGGCGCTGTCAGGCAGCCTGCCTGCGGCAAATGATTCAGGATTGTCAGCAGATAGTCGCCTGTTTTCTCCATATGCCGGAAAACCCTCGCCCGAAGTTCTTCCTTGATTGCGGTATATCGGTAATCATCGGAAACATTTTTCAGTTCATAGGGATCTTCCTGCAAATCGTATAGCTCGTCAATATCCTGTGGAACAAAGCAATATTTATAGCGCCTCGTCCGGACAGTGCGAATCTCAAAGCTATGTCCGTTATACTTATAGTAGCTACTGAAGTGATATTGCTCCCCATCGACCTCACAATCCTTCATTTCACTCAGGCAGGTGCCGTTGGGCGCGTGAGCTCCAGCCCAGGTGAAGAAAGTTTGGGCGACGTCCATGGTGGAACAGAAAGCGCTGTTGATTTTCCCACCCTGAGTTCCGCACAGATCCTCACACACAAGCAGCGGTGTTTTCAGTACTTCCTCATAAAAGTAGGCAGCTTTGTCAAACCGGCTGTGGGCACCGGCCATTTCTCCGTGATCGGCAGTGAAAATCACTCTGGTTTTCCTGCCCCCGGAACAGTCCGCCGCTTTTTTCAGAATCTGCCCGATATAGTAATCCATCATGGTAATGGACCCGTAGTAAGCACGGATGGTTTTCTTCCACTCCCATTCATCAAAATGATCGGCGCAAACGGCGGGCCACCACTTCCGGTTTTGATACCACGGCTTTCCGATAAAGCGGTCCGAAAAGTTCTCAGGAAGTGTTATGTCAACATTGTCGTACATGCTATAGAACGGTTCAGGATTCAAATTAGGAAAATGCGGACCTACCAGCGATACAGTCAGACACCAAGGCTCCTCCCGGTTTTCCTCAAGAAATGTCATGGCCCTCTGCGCGACTTTGCTCTCAAACCTGTCATCGAGGGAATCAAGCTTTCCATAAAAGGGAGAATACATATCTTCTGACTTTTTTGCCTGAGTCAAATCCGTAGCACCATCGAGTTGTCCCCGTTCGGTGACAGGTGCTTTAGGTGTACGGGTCTCATGTTTCACACGGTCACTCTCAATGCGGCAGATATCAAAATCCACCATCTTATCGGAAGACTGCCAATCCAGGCCTAAGTGCCATTTCCCAAAGTATCCGGTTTTCCGACCGCTGCCGACCATGGCATCCAGCCAGGTGTACGCGGAATTCGGTAGATATTCCTGCCGGGAGCCACCCACATCACAGTTGTCGATAATACCACTTTGATGAGGATAGAGACCTGTCATAATAGCCGCCCTCGCAGGAGTGCACAGAGGGCAGACTGTAAAACTATTGACGAAGTTTACGGATTTCTCAGCCAGACGGTCGAGATTAGGGGTACGAACCACTTTGTGACCAGCGTAGCCCGTAGCATCCCCCTGCCACTGATCCGTAAACAGAAACAAAATATTATCCATCTTCGATATCCCTATATTTCCGGCGTACCGTAATTCCATGGCGTATCATGACCTGGTGTGGCTGTGTACATACTGTCCATCATCAGACCATAGTTCCTAATTTTTGCGTTGGCATATTCGGGGTCATCCCATATGTTCACCCGCTCCAGCGAATCGTTCGTTAAATCATACATTTCGCCGTAGGGGCGGCCCACATAATGTACGGTTTTAATATGATCGCACAATATGCCCCGAATGGCACCGGCTTCCATATAAAGATATCGCCGTTTCTTTTCGGGTCTGGAGTTGTCCCAATACTGGGAATAGCTGTAATCAGAAAGCTCATCGGGAACAGTTCCACCGGCAACATCAATACAGGTAGCGGCAATGTCCACATTGGACACTAGATCATCCACTATCACACCGGGGAAATCCTTAACAGCCGGCTTAACAAAAAGAGGTACCCGCATCAGACTGTCCTGGAGACACTGTAGCTTCTCCACCAGTCCATAATCACCCATAAAATCGCCATGGTCGGAGGTGTATATGATAACCGTATTATCATAGGCTCCATACTTTTTCAAAATATCCAGTACTTCTCCGATTTTCTCGTCAATTAGAGTCATATTGGCATAGTAAGAGCGCTTGGTCCTGCGGAACTGTTCCTCAGAGTAATCATTGATATAGATTTTGGAGTACATCCGCATATTCCTGTACTGAGGCCCCTTCTGCTGCAAATCATCATAGGTACTCTTAGGCAGGGTCATATCCTCCAGACGGTACATACCCGCATATCTGGTGCCTTCCAGATCATAGGGATGGTGGGGTCCCGGGAAAGAGAGGCATAGAAAGAAGGGTTGGTCCTCGCCGGATGTAAGGCGATCCTCCAGCCACTGCTTACCCTTTTCGCCTATGAAGTAGTCTATGTGGTGCTCCGCATCGGTTTTCCAAACACCGCCGCTGATGAGGGTTCTCTCATACATTTGTTTGACAGTAAGGTTGTGACTGTCCAGATAATCGGCATATGCGCCCAAATCCTCCCGGGAATAACCTGCAAAATGACCGTCCACAATCATCTCATAGTCATATCCTCTGGAAATCGTAGAGCCGGCAAAATGCTGCTTACCAACCACAGCAGTATAATAACCCAGTCTCTGCAGGCGGGTCATAAATGTGGTTTCACTTTCAGGAAGTTTGCTTATAAAGGCAGGGACCTGACACTCAGAGGGATACTTGCCAGTCATAATGGCAGCTCTAGACGGAACACAAGAGGGGTTTGTACAATAACCATTGGTGAAAAAAACACTTTCACCAGCTAATCGATCCAAGTTCGGCGTTTGCACAACGGGGTTAACCTTTCCCATTGCGTCAAACCTTTGCTGATCCGTCATTAAGAAGATAATATTCGGACGATTTCCCATGCAAGCGCTCCTTTCTTTATATCCCAGCGTAGTTTACGCGTAACCCAATACAGAAGAAAGCTGCCGTGACTGCTCCTTGATAAACTGAGCGTACTGCTCCATACGATTCATGTTGATGCGGAAAGCAGGCCCCGAGATACCAATAGCACCTTCGAGCCTTCCGAGAGAAGAGAACACAGGGCATGCAATACAGGTCAATCCCTGAAGATTCTCACCGCGATCATAAGCGATCCGACTTTCGCGAATATCCGCAAGCTCACGGATCAGCTGATCTCGGTCTGTAATAGTATATTCAGTTTTTCGCACCAGCTCGTGGGTCTGGAGATACACACCAAGTTCTTTTTCATCGAGCATAGACAGCATTGCTTTGCCCATTGCGGATGCATAAGAATCATAGGACAAACCAACTGTCGACACAAACTTGATTGGTTCAGAGCTCTCCAACTGATCTACCACTAGGGTATCGTACTGATGCGTAAAACGAGTTAACAGCACTGTCTCTCTTGTCGCTTTCTTGATGCTCTCCATGTAGGGCTGGGCAGTCTTAATAAACGAAACACGATCCCTAATGGAACTGCCCAAATAATACAGTTTGGGTGTTAGTTCATACGTGGATGTCACGGGATCCTTCACCACATATCCCTTCTGTTCCATCTCTTTAAAAATACGGAATGCAGAGTTGGAGGTAATATCCAAACTCTCCACGATTTCGCTTAACGTATATCTGTTGTCATGTTTTGCCATGAACTCCATCATTTCGAGGAGTGCCTTGGCAGCGGGCGCCGAGTATCTCAGCTGGTCTGATTTCTCCTTCATATATTAGAGCCTCCTGTATAGATTTTATATATAACAAGCTCTTCTATATTAATCAGAAATTTCCTTTTTGTCAATCTTTCTTATAGAAAATGCATTAGATATCTCAAAGTTTTATGGTAATTCGCTGCAGGTAAAAGTATTCTTCCAAACTGAAAACGGAGCAGTCCTTGCCAATTCCGCTCTGCTTGCATCCACCGTGAGGAAGATTATAGCAGAAGCAAGGCTCGTTTACCATAACGTCGCCAGCATCAATCTCACGGCTCATATTCATTGCAGTTTTAAGATCATGTGTGTAAATGTAAGCAGCCAGTCCGTAGCAGGTATCATTTGCCAGAGATACAATATCGTCACCATCGTCAAAGGAAATAACCGGCATAATAGGTCCGAAGATTTCCTCCTTGTAGACGCGCATATCTTTGGTTACTCCCGTCAGAACTGTCGGCTCAAAGAAGAATCCCTTACCCTCTCGACGTTTTCCGCCAGTCAGCACATGAGCTCCCTTGGCAACCGCATCCGCCACGAGTGCTTCCATTGCACCTACAGCCCTGTCGGAATACAGCGGGATCATCTGTGTCTTACCGTTGGTACATTTTCCGCTGCAGTAATCCACATCCTTCAGGATCTCCATGACGTGACTGAGGAACTCGTCCATAACAGCACAGTGAACAAAGACCCGGTTGGGAGCTACACAAATCTGACCACCGTTACCAACCTTCGCTCCTGTAATCTTGGCCGCTGCATTTGCAATATCGGCATCATTCAACACCAGGGCTGGTGCATTTCCGCCCAGCTCCAGAGAATAACGCTTGATGGATGTCGCTCCCTGCTGCATCACTTTCGTTCCAGTCTGGGTAGATCCGATGAGTGTAATCAGCTGAGGAATCGAACTCTCATTAAAGATGCTTCCGACCAGATCGTTGTCTCCAACGATGATATTGATAACACCCGCCGGCATACCGGCCTCCACAGAAAGTTCACCGATAAACATTGTTGTTAAAGGAGTTTGGCTGGAAGGTTTAAGTACACATGTGCAGCCGGATGCCAAAACAGGGCCTAACTTATATCCCAAATTGAGCAGAGGGAAGTTCCAGGCCAGATAACCGACTACAACACCGACAGGCTTTCGGATAATCATATTTACATGCTTGTTGTCCAAGTCCGGAAGCATAACACCCTGAAGGGTCTGCATTTCTTCATTAAAGTACCGCAGGCAATCCACAAGCATCTGATAGTCTTCATCCGCACCTTCATAAGATTTTCCTGTTTCAGCGATCAGCATCTCGATGATTTTGTCCCGGTTGGCTTCGATTATCTCGGCAAATCTTAAAATGTACCGTTCTCTTTCCTTGATTGAGAGTTTCGACCAGATTCCGAACGCATTCTGTGCCGCTTGAAGTACATTCTCCGCCTGCTTTGCATCAATACCATGGAATTGCGCAATTACCTCCTCGGTAGCAGGGTCCAGAACCTTAAATATACGGTCCTTACCTTCTACCAGTTGTCCATTGATCAAGTGTTTCATACTCGTTATACACCTCAACATAATTGATTATGAAATAAATCATAACTACCGGCCGTGTCGGTGGTTTGCACAGGCCACCTTAGGGCCTATTACTGGCTGAGCCTATAGGGTCGCCGAATTATTATCGCTGGCGTGAGGTGGCCTGCTGCTATTCGAAATAGCGGTAGGATGCCTCTTTTGCTCATCATCCTAAACTACAACATCTTTGCTCTATCGATTTAAGTAGTTGTTCCTCGCTTTGCTCGGATAATTCATTCTGAGCATAGCTGAAGCTTTTGGAACCACCGGCACTGCCGTTGGTTTTCTTTACACAAAAACAGGGGGTCGGCGAGCCGACACCCCAGTTTAGCATCCGCAGCCGGATTAAGGAAAATTTTAAGGCATAGCCCGATACTGTGCAGTCCAGTCATCCAACTTGGACTGTCCGCCATTAGTGATCCATTCGTTCACTGCTGCTGCCACATCTTCAGCAGTAGCTTCACCAAGCACATATCTGGTGGCTGCTTCCTGAACGACGGTGCTGACAGCAGCATCGTCAGTGTTGGCTCTGAACCAGCTGGTAACGGGTGTATGATCGATAACGCCGTCCTTACTCTGATACTCGAAATACTTGGTGGAATTGTAGTACAGACCCATTTCCATCTGAGTGGCGATCAGAGGAGCGACATTGGAGGTACCGACGCCTTTGGCATAGACCGTATTCTTGCCAGCCTCATCCAGCCACTTGAAGTTGCCCTGAGCATCGATCTCATAGTGGACACCTTCAATACCGACAGCATACTTGGTAGTAATCTCGGGAGTGCAAATGTAGTTGTAGTACTCCAGGATGCCTCTTAGCTCTTCTTCGGAAGTAACGGAGCTCTTGGGAATCACATACATGCCGTAGTAACCCAAGCTGGTCTCGGAATGAAGATTGCCCTGGGAATCCTTAACATCAAGGATGCAGGTGATTCTTGCATCAGGATTATTGGCAAACAGAGTATCGTAAGCATTACCGTAGATATTACCAAAGTTAGCAGCATATGCACCAGCCTTCTGGGCACAGAACGCTTCACGGCCCTGAACAGCGTTCATTGCAGCGAAGTCCTGGCTAACCAAACCTTCATCATACAGCTTCTTCATGAAGTCCAAATAAGTCTGGAAGTTGGGATCGGTGCAGAAGTTCTTAACCGTCTGGGTGGCTTCGTCTACATAATAGTCATATTCAATGCCTGCAGCCAGCATCAGAGGACGAACATAAGGACCGCCAAACAGTGCCAGACCGGTGGTATCATCAACACCGTTGCCATCGGGGTCGCCATAGGTGAACTGATAGAACACATTGTAGAAATCATCCAGGGTCTGGGGAACCTCCAGGTTCAGAGTTTCCAGCCAGTCCTCACGCAGAAGCATGCCACCGGCACGATACAGAGTTCTGCGGGGGATACCGATAATCTGACCGCTGAAGCTCATGCTATTGACGAAGGGTTCCACATTTTCCTTCAGGTAGGGGTAATCATCCAGATAATCGGTCAGATCCCAGAACATGCCGCCCTTAGCAGCCTGTTCCATCAGTTCGGATCGGGCCATCTCATTGATGATCAGCATTACATCGGGCAGATTGTCGCCGACCAGCATAGTGTTGGTCTTTTCTTCAGCGCTGGCTGCCATGGTGTAGTTGATGTTCAGTCTGATATTCAGATCCTCTTCAATCTCCTTGTACAGACCAGTGTTCTCCGTGGGAGGCTCAGCGCCCCAGAACACCAGCTGGATATTAATCTCCTGCGGTTCTGCGGGTTCGGTAGCGTCAACCTTGCCGACAGCCTCAGTATTGCCGTCAGCCTCATTATTTGTCAGGGGTTCAGTGTTTGCTGGGGGGGCAGTGTTGCTGTCGCAGGCAGCCAGGCTAAATACCATCAGAACTACCAGCAACATGGAGATGATCCGATTTAAGATAGTGTTTTTCATATGTTCCTCCTCATATTATTTATATTTTGGCGCCGCGCGCCAGAATTACATGGTTTTCAAAACATATTGACTCGGCATCATTTTTATATTTGACTTTTCTTTTTAAATATAATACAACACTCATTATGATTTGTCAATTTTACTTATAAAATCAATTTATATTTTATACATTTGCACAATTTGGAATACTGAATTTGTATAACTCGCCAAATCCTCTGATTTCATTAGCACAGCAGAACGATTGATCTCTTCGCAGACACTGGACGAATCAGCGCTGAACACGACCAGACGCGTTTCCTGCAGCCAAGGATTCCACTTCTGCCACAGAAACTAAGTTGAAGTCATGCTCAATAGAGTGCTTCAGGCAGGAAGCCGCCACGGCAAAATCGATAGCTCTTTGTTCATCGTACCCAGACAGCAGAGCGTAAATGAGCGCACCACCGAAACTGTCGCCTCCACCCACTCGATCCACGATTTGGATCGTATACTTCGTTGAGAAGAAGGCGCTGCCACTGCTATAGAGCATACCGGCCCATTCATTGACAGAAGCTGAATGACTTCCGCGTAGGGTAATGGCAACCTTTTCAAAACCGAAACGATCGGTTAACTGCTGGGCAACACTTATGTAGCCTTCGTGGCTGATCTTTCCGGTGTTGATATCGGAATTGGCCGCTTCAATACCAAATACGTCCTTTGCATCCTCTTCGTTGGCAATGCAAACATCCACATAAGGCATGAGCTTGGACATAACCTCGTTGGCTTTTTCACTGCTCCAGAGCTTCTTACGGAAATTCAGGTCGCAGGAAACCTTCACGCCCAGGTTCTTTGCAGCTTTACATGCATCAAGACAAATCTCCGGCAGTTTACCACCAAGGGCAGGGGTGATGCCGGTAAAGTGGAACCAGTCAGTGTCGTCAAAAATCCGATTCCAATCAAAATCCGAAGGCTCTGCCAAGGCGATTGCGGAACCGGCGCGGTCATAAATGACCTTGGAAGCTCTCTGGGAGGCGCCTTTTTCCACAAAGTAGATACCCAGTCGCTCGCCACCCCGTACTACGTCGCCAGTTTCTACGCCAAAGTGGCGCAGCGCGTTCACTGCGTTCTGGCCGATCTCATGGGCGGGAACCTTGGAAACGAATGCGGCCTGAATGCCGTAATTGGCCAGAGACACCGCCACATTGGCCTCACCGCCGGCATAGGATGCCTCAAATTTTTCTGCCTGTTGAAACCGTAGGTGGGCCTCCGGGTTTAGACGCATCATGATTTCGCCAAAGGTCACAGCTTTCATATCCATTTCCTCCTTACATATTTTAAGCGCATTACCTAAATTTCTTCGCAATGTCCGTCAGTTGCCGGGCAACCTCAGTAATCCTCCAGAACTCTCCGGCATGCACCCATTCTTTATTCGCCAGATTTCCACCGACGCCAGCGCCCAGCACACCCGCCTTCAGATAGTCTTCCAGATTCTTCTCGTTGATGCCGCCAACAGCCAGCATCTTAATGTGGCTCAGTGGAGCGCGAATGGCCTTGATATATGCTGGCCCCATGGTGACTACAGGGAACACCTTCACAAATTCTGCACCTGCCGCATGCGCCGCCTCAATCTCTGTGGGGGTCAAGGCTCCCGGCATGGATAGCATCCCCAGTTCATTGGTGCGGCGAATCACCGCTTCATTCACATTGGGGGAGATAATGAAGCTGCCGCCATTTTCCGCCGTGAGTTCCACCTGACGGGTATTCAGCACGGTGCCAGCGCCCACCAGCATATCTGCACCAAATTCCTTATGAATTGCACCAATGCAGGCAGCAGTATCCGGATCCCCCGCGGAATCTTTTGCGTTGAATGTGATCTCCATCATGCGGATGCCGCCATCATATAGTGCTTTTGCGACATCGATGCATTTTTGAGGTTCTACACCCCGAACGATGGCGATAATTTTTTCTTGCTCAACGATTTTGGCAATTTCTGCTTTAGTCAAATTTATCCCTCCCTTCTATGTTAAAAAAGGTTTACTTCTATCACTTATTATAACTCTCTATTTTTTAAATGTCAATATCTTTTTTATATAACAAATCTCATTATGAGTTGTTCCTCCACTATTGGATAAATATTATAGGAGTATATTGACAAGTCCCGATTTTTCTGCGATAATGTTTATATTGCATTTTATATTTCAAAGCGTTTTTATTTCTGTAATAGCGAGTTTAGGAGTGAATGAGTAAATGATCATCAAAGATATTAATGTGCACAAAATCTCCGCGAAAATCGACAAGCCCTTCAAATTCTCTCAGGGCTGGGTGTACCAGCGAAGCTCCGTCATTGTGGAAGTAATAGGCGAGGACGGCACGAGAGGCTATGGTGAGTCCATGTGCCACGGTCAGCAGTCCCCGCACCTGGCTGCCGCATTTATTGAACATTGTTACAGGAATGAGGTCATCGGAAAGGACAGCCTGGACGTTGAGGTCATTTGGGAAACACTCTACAACAAGTCTCGTCCTTTTGGTCAGCGTGGAATTGCCCTAAATGCACTCAGCGGTCTTGACATTGCCCTCTGGGATTTAAACGGCAAGCAGCTCGGTCAGCCTGTCAGCCGGTTAATTGGTGGCAGATTCCGTGAAAAACTTCTGGCCTATGCCACAGGCTTTTATCGGTATGATGGCGAGAAATATCCCGAAACCGCTGTGGGGGAAGCACTGAAGCTCAAATCTGCCGGCTTTAAGGGAATGAAGCTTAAGTTAGGCTTCACCCCGGACGCTGATATTGAGTATGTCCGTGCAGTGCGTCATGCTATCGGTCACGATATCATGCTGATGGCCGATTTCAATGCTTGCTATTCCCAGGCAGTTGCCCGTCGCATCATCCGGGAGCTGGAACCCGAAAAACTGTATTTCTACGAAGAACCTCTGACACCTGAAGACATGGAAGGCTACCGAGCCATTCGGAACATTTCCTCCTCCTATATTGCCGCTGGCGAAGAGATTTTTGGTAAGTTCCATATGAACGAATGGCTAAGAGCCGGTGCTCTGGATATTTATCAGCCTGACCTGTGTTCCGCAGGTGGTTTTACGGAATGCAAGAAAATGGCCGCTATTGCCCAGGCATATAACTGTGCCGTCATTCCCCATGCCTGGGGCTCCGGTATTGGCCTTGCTGCAGCGCTGCAGTTTGTTGCCAGCTTACCCCCGACCCCTGTATGCGATACGCCTGTCGAGCTCATGCTGGAGTTCGACCAGTCCAGTCATCCCTTCCGTCTAGATCTGATTAATGATGGAATTGTCGTCGAAGATGGGTACATCTACGTGCCTGATAAGCCCGGCATCGGTGTTGATGTCAATCTTGACATATTGGAAAAATATTCAGTAAAATAGAACTGTCCGCAGGGCGTACGATTTGATTATTGAGGAGGAGGCTATTCTGTGAACGCAATATTCTCTCCGGATTCAAAACTGATGGGCGGTCTTTCACTGCTCGCAGATATGATCGTAGTAAATTGCCTGTATTTACTATGCTGTATCCCTATTTTTACAATAGGTGCAGCTCGAGTGGCGCTCTATTGCGTTGGGATGTGCTGGGCAAGAAGAGAAAGTGCCGGAGTGAAGAAGTATATCAGCGTATTTATCTCCAGTATCAAAAGTACGTTCGCCCTTTGGGCAACTGTGTTATTATGCGGTGTTTTTCTGATTGCCGATTGCTACCTGTTTCTGATTGCGGACATTCCTTATGAGAGTATCGGTGTGTGCGCCCTTGTCATACTGACTGTCCTATATCTGTTTGTAGCATCTCAGATTTTCTTACTGGCATCCCAGTTCGATAATTCATTTAAACAAACAATCGCAAATGCTTTCCTTATTTCATTCGCATATCCCATTCGCTCAATTGTACATATCATTCTCCTGGTTTTGCCGGTGGTAGTATTTCTTTTCCTCCCGAAGGTGTTTGTTCATGCCGGATTACTATGGTTCCTTCTCTATTTTTCATTGGAAGTATACTTAGACTCGCTGATTATCCGCCCTGTATACGCACGATTGCAAACACAAAAATCGGAATAATTACCATCCGTTCCAACACCGGTTGATTGCTCACAAGCAGTTTTTTACAATTGCCTTCATTAAAACATTAAGAGCGGGAGAAATCACAGACTTGTGGTATCTCCCACTTAATCATTCTGCTATTATTTTTTGTGTTAACGATACATCTCCCTAATCATATCAAAAAGTGCTGAAAATCATTACATCCGAGTTGGAATTCACTGGCCTTACCTATTATTCCAATTGATATAGCAAACTGCTGTTTCCACCATTCTCGCGATGGCGCTGTTCTGTCTGGATTAGTCCCGCTTTTCGCAGGTCGCTCAACGCTCTGCGTGTAGTTGATTCAGACAGCTTCAGATCTTTGGATATGGTTGGAATCGACGGCCAGCAGATATTTTTCTTTCCTGCCCGATCAGAAAGATATATGTACACAGAGATTGCCCTATGAGGCAAATCCATTCGGTATAGCTCTGTTAGATTCCGCATTTCATATTCCTCCATTTTGGGTGGGACCCTTTGGCCCCACCCTTTATTCATCTTCTGTGTTGATGTTTATCTGTGCAGGCATCGGCTTCGAAGCCGTTTGTACTCTGGGCGGCATAGCTGCCCCCATTGGCATATGGATCATGGGGAATTGGGACAGAATTGACCGTTCCAAGTCCTGCTTCCCCGCATAGTAAACAGGCCGACTTCCTCGATCCGGCATCTCCAAAGGTTTCTGGAATTGGATTCCCCATTCGAAGAACAGCTTCAGCTTGGTTTTCATGGGGTGTGTGCCGGTTTTCATCACCACAAAGCTGCCCTTAGGCATGGATTTCAGTTCGTCCGGAGACATGAGCGGGCGCTCCATCATCTGCAGCGATTGAGAGTCATCATTCTTACCCTTGGTCACCGTACCGGACAGAACGGTTCTGCTGCCCAGGTTCCCGGAGAGCGTATTCGCTGTCTGACTGTTTGGCGCGAAACCGCCAAAAATGGTGTCCTGGCAGTTATCACACATGATCTCGCTGCCCTCCTTACCATAGTTCTTTTCCAGCTGAGCAAGACTCTGGATGATAGGCACCAATGTCAGGCGGCGGGACCGTCCTGCGGAGAACAGAGGCAGGATGTCAAAGGGCGGCATGGTACCCAGCTCATCGCAGAAAAATACTGCCCGGTTGGGCAGCTTACCACCGTGTTCATTTGCCACAGAGAACAACTCACGGGCCAGATTCTGGATCATCAGACTGGCTACGAAATTCTTGGTTGCATCTTCTTCCGGAAGGATCAGAAAGATGGCACATTTTTCTTTGACGAACAGCTCCGCATCGATGCTCCCATCGAAGCAGATAACCTGTTCCAGCTCCGTGTCCAGAAACGCATTCAGCTTGGAAAGCACCGTGGACATGATGGAATTCATACCCTGGTCAGACGCTGTCAATGCAGATCCTGCCAGCCACTTTGCCTTGTGGTCGGCTGGCAGCAGACTCATCAGTTCCTGGAATTGGTTGCCCCCTCGCCGGGAGGAACTCTGCATCAGAAGCTCCTGCACCAGCTTGAACACCGAGGCGATATGCCGCATCTCATACCCGCCTGTTTCCTCTGGGGGCAGGAACTCCGCCAGGAGCAGAACTACCGATGCCAGGAGTCCTTCTGCCGAATCATAGAAGTAGGCGTTCTGACCACGATCAGTACCGTCACCCTCCGGATTGATGATGGTCTTGGCGAGGATCTTCGCGTACTTTTCTGCTTTTGCCTTGGCTCCAATATCCTTGGGATCTTCCCGGTGTTTGTCCATATAGCGGTTGATCAGGGTCAGCAGGTTATTGCCATCTGACCGGGTCGGCTCACGAAGATCCACCACAGATATCCGGTATCCATAGATATCCCTGGCAATAGCACCGTAGTTCCGGGCCAGGTCGCCCTTGGTATCCAGGGCAAGAAAGCTCATCCCGCTGGCGCAGGCATATTCCAGGTTCGGATACAGAAAGTAGGCTGTCTTACCGACACCTGACGCGCCGATCATCATCACATGGATGTCGTCCGAGTCCACCAATGCCGTAGTGGTCCTATTGCCTTTAGATCCCAGAACGATGCCCTGCGGCAGTGACTTTCCATTTGCTGTCGGCTGCTTGCCCTCTCTGGCTGCCTGCCGCCACAGCTCCGGTGTAAATGGCACATGGTGATAGATTCGTTTGATCTCCTGTTGGGTGGCCCATCGGGCGGTACCGTGCTGACCGTTGCCCACAGTCTTATCCTTGATGCTGTTAAGGTTGTGCCGCTGTGAGGAATAGGTCACGAAAAACAGCATCAGAATGATGCCTCCCACGGAGAGGATCAGCATTGGGATTCCTTCCATTATACCTGCCCCTTTCGCCACTTCAGCAGATCCTCGTTCCAGTCCTTATTCTCAGGTGGATAGATCTCATGCCAGATATTCTTTTCGGTCATCTCTCTGGAGATTCTCTGCGCTGCCTGCTGTCCGGGTTTATCATTATCGAAGCAGATGTACACCTTCTTGATGTGGGGGCCATCCTTCAGCATCTGCCACAGAACCTTGTCCGAAACACCGCAGGATGCCGCATAACTCTGGCTTTTCCAGCAGTGCTTGAACATGGAGATAAAGGACAGCATATCGATGGGCGCTTCGAAGAGATACAGCACGTCGCCGCCACCATGCCAGTGGAAGCTGTACTCCGGTTCGCTGCCCGGTGCGTTGCCTTTGAATCCACCCTGAGCTGCGGTGCTTCGCTTGTGGATATGACGGATTTCCTTCTCCTTATCGATCCCCACGAACACGGCATTGTGGTAACGATCACACTCATAAACCAGCCCCCGGTAGGCGAAGGTATCCAGCACCTCCTTGTCGATGCCACGGCGCTGTAACAGGTATCCATATACCCGCCGCATATTCTCATACTTGGCAGGAATCTGCAGCGGCTTCTGTGTGAAAGGTTCTACAGGCTCCCGGATCATGCCCACACCCATAGAAGTCAGTGTCAGCACCGCTTCCCGGTAGTCCAGGTTGTAAAAGCGGCGCACAAAGTCCACCGCATCGCCACCAACCTGCTCATACTGGTGGAACCACAAGTTACCCCGGATGGTCACCTTCTGTCCATGATCCAGCCACATATTCTCCGAGCCGGACCGTTTCACTTCCTCGCCGCACTGCCGCAGGAATGCCGCCAGATCTGTCAGTCTGGCCTGTTCCCGCTGCTGCTCTGTGAAGGGGATGTATGTTCCCATTTTTCCTCCTTGTTCCTGTCTATCCAGCTGCTACCCGGAATCATTTCTCCGAGTGAGGGATAGAGAAATTTTTACTTATCTTGTCTTACATAGGACTTCAAACTTCTTCTATCTGCTGTAAAATCTTCAGGTGGAAAGTTCGAACCGGTGTCATGATGACAGGGAGCTGGTGTCACCGTACAGTTAGACTTCCTCCCTGGCGGCGGCATAGATTTGCAAACGCACTTGCCCCTGTGCCGCCTCTTTCTGCACAATTTTCCGCGGATTATGTGCAGATAAATTGCCCGGTACATACGAGCTTGGGGTTTGCCTCCAGCCTGTCTTACATGGTCATTTCCATTGCGATTTCCTGTGTAACTTCTTCCTCATCCGTCATTACTTCCTGCTCTCCGGGCTGCAGTTCCAGAATATCCTCCACCCGGCAATCCAGAGCAAGGCATATCTTTTCCAGTGTTTCCGTGGTCACATGACCGCATTTACCCATCTTAGTAATGGAGGCAGGACTGATCCCTGCCATCTCGCATAAGTCCTTTTTCTTCAGATCTCTATCGATCAGCAGCTTCCAGAGAGGCTTATAGCTGATTTTCAATGACATTTCCTCCTTTATTAATCCCGGATACCCATTGCCTGCTTCTTTTCTTCGATTTCACGGCGGTGCTTCCGGTCCATCCGGGGCCGCTGGCGCTGACTCTGCTTCTGATCTTGCTCCTGGAAAATCCGCCCAAGCTGGGCAATCAGGGATGCAGTACAGGATGCCACACCCCAGGTATGCTGTTGCTGAATAGTAATCAGCAAATTGGCGGCATACTCATTACCGTGAGCTGCCGACCCCTTCAGATATTCCAGTCCCTTTTCCTGATCCGCACGAACACCGTTTCCGAAATAGTAGATCCTCCCCAGCTGATATTCCGCAAAAGGATTGCCAGCCTCTGCCGCCTGCCGGAAGTAGAGGATGGCTTTTTTGATGTCCTGCCAGCCTTCTTCCTTGAGATAGACCTTGCCGGCAATATAGGATGCAAAGGTGACACCGTTCTCCGCCAGTTCTTCCAGAAGAGGGAGACCTCTGGCGATATCCTTTGGCACCAGCTCGCCCTGACACAGCAGCTTCCCCAGCTGGTACTTGGCAAAGGCATTGTCCTTTTGCGCTGCTTCTTCCAGATATTCCACCGCTTTGGCCGGATCGTAGTCAGGGAATTCTGGCTTCAGATACAGCTTGCCGAGGCCATACAGGGCATCTGCGTTACCTAGCTCTGAAGCCTTCTCGAAGTAGTATCGAGCCCTTTCCAGATCCACCTCTGTACCGGTTCCGGTCATATTCATAGAACCTAGACGGTAGTACAGGCGGTCGTCCGCCACGTTCTCTTCCATGGCCAGGAAGCCCCGACAGGCTTTGGCGTACCACAGTCTGGATTCCTCCGGATTGACCTCCGTACCGATCCCATCCCGGTGCATCTTTCCGAGCTGGTATTGGGCATAGGCATTAGACTGTTTCTCATGGGTTGCCGCCATATGGTAGAGACCGTAGGCCTCCGCATCGCTCCGTTCAACACCCTGCCCCCGGAGGTACTGTCCAGCCAGGGAGTAGGCTGCGAAGGGGTTATTCTCGTCCACCGCCTGCCGGAACCACTTGGCGGATTCTTCATAGTTCTGCTCTGCACCGTGTCCGTATGCGTGGCATTTTCCGATTCGGTAACGCAGGTATCCTTTCTTCTCCGCAGCCATTTCCGCCGTCTGAAAGGCTTCCAGGGCATCCCGGAACCACCGCTGTGCTTCTTCCTCATCTTCGTCGCAACCCTGCCCCAGCAGGTACATCCGTCCCAAATCGTAGCAGGCATATCCGTTCCCACGGTTTGCTTCCAGAAGCAGAATGGGCCAGGCTTTACTGTAATCAGGCTTTCTCTCCTTGGTTCCATAGAGATATTTCCGAGCCAGCTTGTAGTAGTCCGACCACCATTCCTTGCTGTTTGAACTGCGAAGTGTGGGAGCATCCTCTGGCTCCACATCCACAGGATCTGTCTCACTGATTACGGGCTCCACCTCCGTGAATTTGGGTTGAAATTGTGCCGTCCAGTAGCTGGGATCTGCCATCGCTTCCATGTCAGGTTCCTCGCCGGATGGCAAGTCAACCTCCCACACATCCTGCTGGGGCTCCAGTTCTGCCGCCTGCTGGATGCCGCTTACGATCTTCATAGCTTCCTGTATCACCGCATTGCGGATGGTCTTAAATTCCTTGTTCTGCTCCAAAGGCACCCGCTCCGGGAAGTGGTCTGTATAGGTTCTCAGCACATCTTCCCGCTGCTCATACCACAGGTCATAGAGCTTACGGATTCTCTCGTCTGCTGCCAGCTCTGCCACGATTTCATCCACGATGGCTTTTACATCGGCTTTCAGGTATCCGTAGACCTTCTTCCCGGAGGTGCGGGAAAGCCGATCACTGAGGCTCACCAGCAGAGCTTCCACCTTGGTATTGCTGTAGACTCCGCTGTTGATCTGTGCCACAATTTCTGCCACAGACTCCCGCCCCTGCTCCCGGAGCTGGTCACGGAACTGGGCCTGCTGTGCATAGATTTGGTGCATATCCTGCTTGAATATATCTCTTGCGAATGTGGATCGCATCGTTTCTACACCCTTATCCGATAAATACCCCTCACCGGGTACGGTGGAGTAGGCAATCATGTGGATATGGGGGTGATGCCCTTCGTCATGGTAGGCTGCATACCACCGCAGATGCTCCATTGGGATCTTCAGATTTTCCGATATCGTCTGGGTCTGGCCTCGCAGGAAATCCCGCCAACGGCTTCCGTTATCGAAGCCCAAACGGGCGGCATCCTCCCTCCGAAGGGAGAGGATTGTGGTGTAAACATGGCCGGTGTATTCATTCAGCTCCTGGGATACTTTACTTAACTGCACCTGCACACCGTCATCCGTAAAGAGGCCATGACTACCAAAACGCTCCGCCCTGGGGCGGGTAGCAATGTAGTCCGCATAGGTCTTGCTGTCCGCAACCCGGTCCATGTTTTCTTCCAGTGCGCGGGTGATGAATTCCGAGGCATTTCCTACGGTCTTTTCCCTGCGGTAGTCCTCGTATTCATGGCTCTCTTTGGCATCCGGGAAATCCCGGAGAATTCGCATAATCAGCTCCTGCTGTTTTATCGTTGCTGGTGCATGGCGTTGGGAGTCATCGATCTTCTCCACCCCCTCACGGGTGGCAATATACTTGGCATACCCTCCCATAGGCTTGCCTCCGGCACCGGGCTTCATATACTTGAATTTCGTTACTAATCTCGGCATTATTTACCGCTTTTGCAGATCGTAGGCATCCGTGAACGAATAAGATCCATTGGTCTTCTTTACCTGGGATACACACATTCCACGAAGCTGATCCAACTGCTCCCGGCTGATATTGCAGGTGGCTGCCACCACATTCATGGTGATGGACAGTTCTACGGCCAGCTTAAAAAGGATTCGGCATATCTGATTGGTGTTCTCTGCCGTAATTCCTTTGATGGTGGATGTGACGATCTTGGGTAGGTAATCCTGCGATTGCTTGGAATAGAGGTATCCTGCATAAAACTGGATAGCCTTTTCGATGAACTCACTTTTGCTGATGCAGTTATCACATTCGTACAGTTCTTCTGCCATATCCAGCACAGATGGTCTCAGCCAGAGCTGGAATCTCCGCTTCAGTTCTTTCTCCGGTGCTTGCTGCTTTTTTTCACTCATATTTCCTCCACTTAACTAATAGGTGCCACCTGCATCACGCGAAAAACCGTTGCCGCTCTAGGATAGTTGCTTTCATAGGCACCGTCACCAGGCACCAAGCCCCCAAAAGCGGCACCTATCCATTTTTTCCTGAATAGTTCGGAAACAGCTTTCTTTATCCTGAAAAGCTCCGAAAAGAGCGGCGGGCACTGCCCGACGCTGTGAACTGGAACGGTGCCACAGCACCGTTCCTTTCTCCCGCTTGTTTTTCGACCCACCGGCTTTATCTCTTCCAACGAAGGAAACCGGCCACCGCGGTGCCAATCACCGCCAGAGCGGCCAGTACCGCGATCCACTTCTTCTTCAAAATTCTCACCTCCAAACATCAAAATATTCCCTTGCTTGGTCACTCACTTTCGCTTACCGCTGCTGCCGTCCAGCTTGGGGAACCGGCATTCTGTAAAGCTCAGGTCATACTTTTTCACAGCCCTGTCCAGCACCTGAAACATCTCCCGTTCCAGATTCCGGACATCGTAGCGCACCGGGTCAGGCAGATTCTCATAGCAGATCCAATCCGGACTGAACGGTGTGTCCTTTACCAGAAGGTCATACCCCAGAGAGTATTTCCCATTGTCCCAGTACACCACCGCTTCCAGCCGCACGGCTCCCGCAGACAGGATTGCCGCAACACGAAAGTGATTGCTTCCCTCCAGCCGCCGCAGCATCCGCGCCAGATTCTTCGCGGAGAACCGCTGCTCAAACTGGTAACCTGTACCCAGCTGCTTTTTCAGGCGTTTTTGCTTCGACACACAGATCCCTCCTAGCAAAACCGCAGTCCCTCACGCTCCATTCTGTGCTGTGCCAGATCCATGCTGTCGCTCACCGCTCGATTCAGCACAGCCGTGTCCAGTCCGCAATCCTCATAGCCTCTGTGAACGATGTCGTAGTACCCTGCGCTGGGGTTCCCGAAATCCATTCTGGGATCCATGATGTAGACCATGCCGGTGATGGTGCTGCCATCGTCCATCTTCACGGATATCTGCTCCTTATTGTAAAAGCTGTGTCCATGCTCATGGTAGCCCTCATAGATATCCAGACGTTTTTCGTCCGGCTTCTGGATCGTCCAGATCCCCACCGGAACAGCAGCGCCTTCCTTTGGCGCGATGGTAGCGCAGGCGCCATGAAGCGCTCCTTTGAATTGCAGCTCATAGCCCTCAATAATTCCTGTCCCCACAAACTTTGCCGCGGGGCAGCGGTAGCGCATCTGCTCCTTGTTCAGATTGCTGCCATAGGCAACATACAATTTTGCCATAGTTCCTCCTATCCGTATTCCATTGTGATTTCCTGTCGTGCTTCCTGTACCGTATCGGGAGCGGAAGCGCGGGCCTGCTCCAGCCGCTGCTGCATCAGGCGCTCCCGCTGACGCTCTGCCTGCGCCGGGTCTTTCCATGCGATGTTGCCCTCCAGATTTTTCAGCAGATGCTGTCGGGCGGTTTTGAACTCGTCCCCAATCAGCCCCAGCCGCAGGAGCCAAGTGCGGAAGGTGTACTTTTCATTTTCCGAGTGGGTTCTGGCGCGCATCGCCCGCTGCTGCACCAGTGCCTGGTGGGAAATCGCCAGACACAGCTGAATATAGCTCTTGACCTCCCCGGCGTGGAGGGTGGAATTGAACATCCGAAACTCAACGGTTCCCTTGCTGAACACGCTGTGCAAATTCAGCGCGTGATAGCGGGAGTAGTCATAATGTACATTCCGCCGGGAATCACCGTTGTACCACAGGGTCTCAAATTCAGCCATGGACTTGGGGTGCTTCAGGTTCACATCCTCCAGAAACCGCAGGTCTGCCTTCTGACAATAGCACTCCCGGTCGATCTGCACATTCAACGCCTTGTACAGCAGATCCTCCTTGGACGCCATGATATTGACGATATTGCGCAGGGTCTTGGGATCGTGCCGGGACGCGTCCACGTGGATGTGGATTCCGCAGCTGTCGTTTACTCTGGCTCCGCCCCGGCGCAGCTCCCGCACCAGCTGCTGAATTGTCTCGATGTCCTCATACTTGCAGATGGGCGTTACCATCTCCACCGCGTACAGGCGGCTGGCAGTCCGCTCCCCCCGGGACTGACACTTGATACTGGCGTCGGAAACCACCTTCCATTTCCGTCCGGTGTTATCCTCCACCGTATAGGTGTCGTAGGTACCGCCTACATGAACAGCAGAAGAATGAAAATGTCCGGCAATGATTCTGGCCGCCGCGCTCCGGGTGATGCCCGTCATTTCGATCTCAATACCGAAGTTCTGATCTCTCAGGCAGGATCACCACCCCCGGGCGCTTTACGGCAGACCTCTGTCCCGCCCCAATCGTCGTACAATCCCCGCAAACTAGGTGTGTTCACTTGAGAACCTCCTTGCCCACGGGTAGAGACTTGTCCGAGCAGTTTTCCTGAGAACCCTCTGCATTTTCGGTGGATTCCTCCCTGCACTCCGTCCCCAGACGGAACCGCCAAAGCGGACACTGTCTGGCCGGACAAAGGCGCACCTCATAGGCACTGCCGCAGCAGCAGTCCAGACACTTCAGACGAATGGCTTTCTTTCTGCTGCCCCTTTCTTCTTCGTTCACAGTCGATCCCCGACGGCAGAAACGGAAGCATCCTTCCCCTTTCTTTTTGGCTTCTGGCTCTCCACCTTCATGTCCACGAAGGCGCGGACGTTGGCAGGAACAACCTTCTGATACATGGCCTCCGCCGCCTGGACCAGCTCCTCCTCAACAGATACCCCACGCTGCTCCGCGTACATCCGCAGTGCCAGCAGCTTTTCTTCCTCATATCCGACCATAATGCACTTTTTCATATTGACCTCCAAAAAATTGTGCCGCCGGGATGATTTCCCGGCGGCATGTGTGATTCCCAACTACTCTCCGATGGTGTTCGCTGCTTCATAGGCGTCCAGCGCCTGCTCAATCAGCCTGACGATGAACTCCCGCTGACTGACCTTTTTCCCGGTGCGCTCCTTTTCCGATGCCAGATACTTCTTGATCCGCATATCCAGCTCCTCCGGGATCTGAAACGCCAGTGTCTTGGTTGCTGTCATGATGGATTTGCCTCCTTCAAAATGTTCTCTGAGAATTTGGGTAACGTATTCGCTGAGGGACTGCCCCAACGATTCCCTTTCTTCCCTCACCCTGTCGTGCAGAGAGGCAGGGATCTGGGCGCAGAGGTTGCGGGTTGCTTCCATAGGTGCTTCTCCTTTCCTGATTTGCAAAGCAAGCATACCCCAAGCGGCGGAAAATAGCTATTCACAGTAAGCAACAAAAATTTCCGCGGAAAGGAAGCAAAAGCAACCAATCAGCCCATGGACATACAAGGGCTGCCGTTTCCCTCCAAGTCCGGTTCCGCTGTCAGGTTTTTCAGTTCCCCGCTTACCTGCATATTCTGTTCCCGCAAGGCCATGTAGCTTCTGGCTCCCAGAAAGGGCGCGGTGTACCGGGCATAGCCGTAACCACTGCTGTCCACCAGCACACCGTCCTCAGAGTTTTCTCCCATAACCAGAACGCACTGCCGGATGCCATTGTGAAAGCCCATCCGCTCCGCATTTTTGCGGAGGAAGTCGTACTCGTACATCAAGTGCTTTTTGAAAAATGCATACTCCTTATCTGTCAGGCAGATGACCTTGCAGACTTCACAGGGCGCCTCTTCCATGGCAGGCTGTTTGCCCTGAAAGATTGCATTCAGTTTCATGTGTCTTCCTCCGTTTCCTCAATGTAGTTGATGTACGGATTTTTACACCAGCCTGTCCAGTTCCGGCTTGCCACTGCTGTCTTCACCACGCCATATTGGGTCCCCCTGGCTTCTATGGCATATCCGTTTCCAATGTAGATACCCACATGGCCGCTGGCATGGAGAATCAGTCCCGGAATCTCCGGCATAGCAGCCATACTTCCTCTTTCCGTGGCCTGGTTATAGATCTGGTCAGCACCGACATCCGGCATTCCATTGCTTTTGTAGTTGATATTTCCTGTTTCGGGGTCGTACCAACTGTAGCCCTTGATCAGCCCAATACAGTCTGCCGTCCGGACCCCAAGATAATTCGCTCTTATGTAATCCTCATAGGGACCTATGGCATCCGGAAGCTGGGCCAGCTTTGCTTCCAGCAGGTCGACAGTCAGCACCTGCCCGAAAGTACCCATGACATAGCCCCATCCGGAGTTACAGGCAGAGATCGCCCACTGCACCAGATCCAGATTGTTCTTGGTGCCGCAGTCCACATACCGGGCAGTATCAATTCTCCGGGAGCGAACATTACGCATTACGTCAGTAAACTCCTGAACCGGGATCTCTGTGCCAAATGCCGCGTTGACATTGGCAATGAGCTGGGCATCTGTCTGTTCCGCCTCAAAGCAGGAAACCAGCCTGGACACGAATCCAGGCTGGCTGGCAAAATCATACAGCGCCATAATATACAGCGCCTGGGCTGCTCCCACATCAGCGCTCAGCTCTGCCTCGATCATGGCGTTTTCAATCTCCGTCATGGTAGTTTCCACGCTCTGCAGCAGCTGCACATCCGATTCTGTCAGGTTGGCTTCCACATACCGCAGCAATTCCCCACTGTCCACCTGAAAACTGCCGCTGAACAGGCAAACCACCATGACCATCGGCAGGAGCAGAGCCACGAAGACCACCAGAACCGCGAACAGCAGCTTTTTCAGAGCTTTCGGGTTGCCAAGGATTGCAATCGCTGCCTTTTTCAGCGCCGCGCCTACCGTGATTCCCATTTACCGTCCTCCCGCTGTGCCGAACAGCGCGGCCTTATGCTCCGGGGCGATAACCTGCAGAAGATATCGTTCATTGCCACACCGGTACAGGTTATGCCCCCGCTCACAGCCGTGGATCAGATCATACTCTGACGGCTCCACCTGCAGGGCATCCATGTAGTCTTTGGGATTTATCTGTCCCGGATTGAACAGGAATTGGTGGGTAGGAATGGAAAACAGGGGCTTGGTCATCTCCCGGATGTTGGGAAGCAGAAAGTCCTCAATATTCTGGGAAGCCAGAACCATGGCCGACTCCTTCTTCCGGACACGTTTCATGTTGTTGCGGATGTACTCGATAGTCACCGGGCTGTCCAGGAACAGGTACAGTTCGTCCAAGGCAGCCACACAGTTTCCAACACTGAGAAGCTGGTGGGTCATGTAGGACAGAATATTGAACTCAATGGCACAGCGGAGCTTCTTGTTCAGATCCATAACGCCCTTTACCCCAAACACCAGGAACATATTATCCTGGATATTGGTATGCCCATTGAAAAACCGGCTTTCAGAACCAACACAAACGGAGTTCAGCCCCAGACAGATATTGCGCAGAGTCTCCTCGGTATAGAGGAGCTTGTTTTTCTTGTCATAGCAGTAATATTCCTGTAAGCACAGCTTATACAGGTCGGACAAAATGGGGTAATTCTCCGGCTTCAGCTTGGAAAAGTCCGTCTTTTCTGTCAGGCCAAATTCCCGGTAAAGCTGGGACAGCATGATCTCAATGGTGTCCACCTCAGCATCCGTAAAGTCCTTGTAGCTGCGGAACCAGTCTTTCAGGAATGCGATATGCTGCCCTATTCTGCCGCTTTTGCGGAAGGCTTCGGGGGCATCCGGATCCTCCACCGGCTCGCTTGCCCAGACCTTTGGTTCCAGAATATTGATCATGTACTGCCCGTCCAGAAGATCCAGGCAGCAGCCGCCGTTGTTTTCCGCCAGTTCTCCGTATTCTCCCTCGGCATCCAGAACCAGCACCCGCTTTCCTGCCTCGCGGAGATTGGTCAGCAGCAGCTTCATCAGGTAGGATTTTCCCTGACCGGAGTTGCCCAGGATCAGGATGTTGCTGTTGGTTTTGTCGTCGGCCCGGCGATCCAGATCTACCAGAATATTGGTACCGTACTTATCCCGACCGATATAGAAGCCCTTGGGGTCTGTCTTTCCGGAGAAGTTGAACGGAAACATATTCCCAGTGGCGCTGGCCGGAAGTACCCGTTCAAACTGACTTCCGAAACGGTTACATCCAAAGGGCATGGCGGAGAGAAAGCCCTCTTTCTGCCGCAGAGTCAGGCGATCTACGGTGATCTTGGAACGGGTCAGCTCCATGCTGATATCGGACTGCAGGCTCTCCAAAGCACTCATGCTTCTGGCCTTCAGCTCCAGAAACACAGCACAGTGGATCAGCGGCTGCTTCTCCCGGCTCAAAGTCACCAGAAGCTGCTGAACATCCAGCAGGTTCTGTTCCGCCTGGATAGATTCGTTGATGTCCGTATCCCCAAGCTTCAGGCGGTTCTTCCGGGCAGCATTGTTGGCAATCTGCCGCTGCTCGTAGGCTTCCACCAGACGATTGTATATTCTGAGGGTCACCCCGGAATGATCCGCCAGATGAGAGAGGATCGCCTGCTCCTCCGTACTTGGCGGGTACTCCCGGATGACCCAGACGCAGCGGTAGGTATCCCCTACAAGGAAATAATTGGCATAAAACCGGATGGTTGCGGGGGCAATACAGTCAAAGAAGGACTTGGTTTCCATCCTTGCCCGCTCCTCCCCGACCTTTTTCTTTTTTCCGAACAGCTTACCCAACATTATGCACTCCCCTTCTTCTCATCCTTTTTCAGCGCCTCCCGGATATATTGACTCCCATCCATGTCCGGCAGCTTATCCCCGTCCATGGATGCCTCCAGATAGATAGCAAGGAACCGCTTCAGCTCCGGTCTGGTGAGTCGATGGGTCTCAAAACCTTTTTCCGACATCCGCTTCCGGGCTTCATTGATGGCACTGAACACCATATCGGGCTTCATGTTTTTAAACCGCATAACAAGATAAAACTGCCGGGCATTGGACATCTCCGACTGCATCTGAGAGAGCATCTCCCGATCCTTCTCCAAAATGGAGCGGACCTGTCGGTTGGATTCTTCCAACGCCCGGCGGCGCAGGTACTCCCGGTTGCCGTCAAAGCACTCGCAGGAATCCGTACACACGATTTCCATATCCGGGTGCATGGAGATGAGCCCCTGCAAATGATTTATCTTCCGTTCAATATTTTCATAAGATAACACAGAAATATTGGTGGGCGCAATCTGGAAGAACACCATCTCCCCATGCTCTGTCATAAGGCCGTATTTTGTGAAATACTGGATACTCAGAAGCTCCTGTACCGAATTTTTCTTGCCCCCGCATCCCCGCTTCTGATTCCCTTGTTTTTTCTTCATGGCTCCCTCCATTCAAAGTATTGCTGGCTGGTCAGAAAGAACCGGACGGCATAGCCCAGGAAGTCCACCACCGTGATATCGTCCTTCCGGATGGTCAGGAAACCGAAGCAAAGCGCCAGGGCAGCGGGTAGTGCAATGCCGGAGTTCAGAAAAATCACGGCGCTGACCAGCACGGCAGCGCACAGAATTACAAAATCCCGCAGGCTCCAAAGCCACAGGTTCGCTCTGGCCTTGAGGTTCTGCGGGTACAGATAGGTTTTCATACTGCCCTCCTTACGCCGCTGCCGGTTTCATGATGTTCCGGGCCAGATTTACCGCCGAGTTGGTAGAGTAAATCACGCTGCTCATATTCACTTTAACGGAGCTGTCCAAACCGAACTGCTGTGCGACCCGGGGTACCTCACCTGCCGCCAGCATGATGCCGATGCCTAACAGCATATTATTCTGGAATGTCATCATCCCAAGGAACAGCAATGTGGTCTGCAAAAAGGCAGTCAGGCAGATGGCAGCGACCTGCTTGCACCACTGGTAAAATCCATCTGTATATCCTCTCGGCACACTGAACAGGTACAGGCTGCCAACAGCAATCTGCACCAGGAGAATGCCGCCCCGCTTGATGTTGGCGAAGAATATCTTGATCACGCAGTAGGCAAAGGCCAGCAGGAAAAAGATAATCTTAAGCCCCACCTCCACCGCTTCCGACGGAACAAACGCAAGTCTGAGAACCTGCCCCGCAAAGGCACCAATGGTGCTGCTCTGGGAACCGGCATAAATTCCTGCCAGGTCGGCAGTGAATATCCCCTGCAAGGTACAACAGGTTTTATACAGCTGCACAGGAAGAGCGCCCACCAGACTGGCTCCAAAGAAGCCCTTCAGCACATTCAGGGCCGTCCCTTTGATGTTGACCCTGCCGCTCTGGCTCTCAATGGCTACCTCAAAGACGGCCACCACCACACCAACCACAAACAGCGACCACCCCAGCATAGTAAACAGGCTGACCACCGCCTGCACCCAGCTCAGGTCAAATATCTCCACCCCAAGATCGTTGATGTCCGCGAACAGTTCCCCGATAGCGGAGTAAAAGGCTTCGTACAGCCATTGCACCAGGGCATTCCAGACAGAGTTTACGATATCCTCACCAATGTTCCCGAACGCACCGCCCAGGGCATCTCCCAGACCTGCCAGAATATCGCCTAACCAATCAAAGATGGTTCACCACCCCCTTTCCGAAACCGAAAACCACAGCTTACAGGATATTCCAGATGTAGCTGGGGGCAGTCAGGGAAAACAGCAGACAGGCAAACAAAATCGCCGGTGCTGTAAACTCAAACTGTCCGTGTTTCCGGTAGTCCATATACGCTGTTGCAATCTTGACGAACAGCAGAACCGCCAGAATCATGTCGATCACCGGGAACACCACATTGTTGACGATGTCCTTGATCTGACCCTGAGCAGCAGACCATGTGCCCTCGATGGCCCCGGACACATTGCCGCCGGCAGCATAGGCAGGCATCGCCATAAATGCCACAACCAGCATCATAACGCCTGCCATAGCGAACAGTCTTACAATTCTTTTCTTCTTCATGAAACCTCCATTTCGAAGCGCAGGGCGCTTCACCCCAATTTGTTACAACCATAAACCAGTATTTAAGGTTTCTGCTCGGTAACGAACAGACGCGAAGACCCTTATGTCATAAATTTACAGATAGGTTCTTTCACAAAACACCAGATACCGCTGCTTTCCTCCGGAAGCAGGCGGATGGCAGGTGAGCAGGGTTAATAATTCATGTCCCGGCTGGATGAGAATGGCTTCCACATCATTGGGATCAATGATCCTGGTCTCCTTGACCTGATAGTTCAGGGTTTCCCAGAGATTGGTAACAGTGACGGTATCTCCCGGTTCCAGCTGGTTGATGTACAGAAAATATGCCGCGCCGTTCCACCCCCGGTGTCCGGCAAGGACACAGTTGGTATCGCTGCCGCCTATGGGCAGACTGGTCTGCCCCATGACCGCCGCACCGGCTGCCATATTTTCCTTTGTTGCCCCCATATAGATTGGCATTTGTAAATCCAGCTTTGGAATGGAGAGAACGCCAAACACCTCGCTGTCCAGGCCATAGTCGGAAAGCCAGAAACAGGCGTCTTCATAAGCAGAAGGGTCAGCCAGCCCATTCTGCCCCTCCCGGAAGATGGCTTCGTTGTAGGCTTTCATATCCAGCCAGAGTTGGGAGTACTGTTCCGGTAGGTCGGGTTTCTCGCTCTCCGGCTCCCCCGGGATAACATAGGAGTTCTCCACCGCTATTCTCTCCGCGTCTTCCTCCAGCAGAAGCAGGAAATCTTCTGAATCCCTGTGCATGGTTCGTTCAACCCATAATCCGTTGAGAGACGGATAGAGAATCGTCCCGCCGCCAAACAGCAGAAGCAAAACTGCCAGAATCACAAAAGGGATTTTTCCCTTACTTTCTGACATAACGCCCTCCTTTCCTATGGACTGCCCTTCCTCTGTTTCTCCGGATATACAGCACCGCGCCCACCGCCAGCGTCAGGAAAACCATCGCCGCCAGCCCCAGACGAACACCAAGCCAATACTGTTTCTCCCAGTGGGAATCCGTATTTTCCTCGTGAGGCACAGTGGAAGCCTCTGTTTCATCCGCCGGGACATACGGGATACGGCTCCCCTGCACCAGCAGGCGGTGGGTATTTACGCCGGTGGGCGTACAGGTCACCAGCGTACACAGATCCTCACCGGGTTCAATTCCCAGATAGGTGGTATCATGGGGCAGAACCGTATGAATTTCCCTTACCTCATAGGCAAGGGTTTCATCCAGAACATGCAGATAGAAAATATCCCCCTCCCGCAGCTGCTCCAGATCCGTGAACATCTTCTGGGAAGCCATGCCGCTGTGGCCGGTGATGATGGTATGAGTACTTTCTCCGCCCACCGGCAAAGAGGAACCCAGCAGGTGTCCCGTTCCTCTGTCCAGAGAATCCGCGCCTGTTCCATGGTAGATGGGAAGGTCCACGCCGATTTTCGGTATTTCCACATACCCCATTATTCCGCTTCCACTTACATTCAGTTGGTTAACATAATCTTCAGATGCTGCACGAATGGATGCCTGCGAGTAGGCTTCCTCCGCAGCCCCGGGGGTAATGGTTTTGTTGTACGCCACCGCACTTTCCCGGATGCTTTCTATTTCTGCGGAATCCGTCTGTTCCAGCACCTCCCGGTATTCGGTCTGTATCCGGGATTGGTGCCGCCCAATATACCAGTTGCTGACAACGGGGTACAGCGTCAGCCCCAATGCCAGCAGAAACAGCGCGGCCGCCAGAAGTATCTGCAAATATCCCCGCTTCACGTTCTTCCTCCCCGACATGACACTGCCCCGGAAGGATTTTCCGGGGCAGTACAATTTACTTGAATTTCTTCCGGTTACTTGAATCTCTTCCGGGCAATGATGATGCAGGCAGCGGAGGCGGTCATGAGCAGGATACCGGCCAGACCATACATCCACACACCCCGGTCGCCGGTGGCCGGGAGATCAAAGCCGCTGGTGTTCACTACGCTGAGAGGCACAAGAGCATTGGCGCTTCCATTGTCTGCCAGCATCGCGGCCTGTTTCCCATCCACGGTGGCAGAGGCGGAAGCGTCCTTCCGGGAAATCACCACGGCAATTCCCTTTTTCAGCAGGGTGTAGCCGTCCGCGGTCTTGATTTCGGTGACGGTATATTCGTCATCCTCCAATCCCTTTATGAGAATCTTGCCTTTTCCATCCTTGGCAGTCGGAACAAACCGGGTGGCGTCCTTCTTGTCCGCGACATGATCTGTGACGTAGTAAACGCCGGTGGCTTCATCCAGTCTGGCCTTCACATAATAGCCGTCAGTCTTATTCTGCATGATGAACTGCACCTTGGAGAAATCCCCCTTGCCGTCGGAGAACAGCTTCGTCAGTTCCAAGCCATAGGTGAAGACCTTGGCGTCATCCTTCAGGGTATCATAGGAATTCTGGGAGGTGCGTTTCCATGTCAGCACCACCTCGTTGGGGTTGCCGTTGTCGCCGTAGACCACATCGGCGCTGCTGTTCACGGTTGCGGCATAGGTGATCCGCAGGGTGCAATCCGAATAGCCGGAGTTGACCATGGATGCGTCGGAATACACTGCCTTTGAGGTATTCATTTCCTTCAGACCGTCCGCTGTCATCTCAATGGTCATTCTGGACTCGCCGGTATCCGTGGAACTGTAGGTAACGGTAAACTTTCCGTCCGTTTCCGCCCATTTGGCAACGGAATCGGTGCAGGCTGCATCCGTAAAGAATTCCAGCACCACATCGTGTTTGTTGTAGGTGACACCCTTGCTCAGGGTGTCATCAAAGGTATAGCAGGTCAGATAGGTAGAGGCGGAAGTAATACTGGGCAGTGTGCTGATGATCTGGTAGTCAACGCTGTCCCCGTCAGAAGCCGTGCCGGTGTCTGCGTAGCCGTCGTCGATGTCGTTTGTGCCGTTATGCTTGCCGGTATCGTCCTTGCTCTCCCGCAGGGTCTTGTCCAGCGTCGGATTACCGGTCAGATTCTTGGGATACACCGTCACGTCGTAAATCCAGCCGCCGCTGGACGTCATGGGCAGGCAGATGAAGAAGGGGTTGCAGGTACTGGTGACCATTTCCGGCACTCTGGTTTCCACCACAAGATACAGTCCCAGCTCCAGATTTTCGGCTTTGGTCTTGCCGTTAGTATCGGTCAGGGGCATGGCAGTCCCACTCTCAGTGACGTAGGCTTCCAGAGCGTTCTTCACAGTGGTGGCATTGGCTTTCAGCGCGGTACTCAGGGCAGAGATAAGGACATCGGACTGATAGTAGTAATTGGAATCGTCCAGTTGGTCAGAACCATCCGCCTTTTCATAACGGTTGGCGCCGTTTCCCAGTCCCAGTGCGTTCAGGAGGTCTGCTCCCGCGGTTTTGCTGATGCCGTAGAGGGTCTCCACATGGTCAGAGTCCGCACCGTCCGCCGCGGATTCCGTAACCTGAACAACATCCGCGACCCGGATATAGGTAAACTCCACATCCTTCAGGGCATAGCTGTTGAGGGCATCATTCACGTTCTGGTCGTAGACGCCGGTAGACACGTAGCTGGAATCCCATGCGCCATCCTTCTTGGCGTTGGTCAGATCCACCTTGTAGATGGTCAGGGAGCCTTTGACGGCGGTATCGGCACCGGTATCTTCCGCCTCAGCGGCGGAAACGCCAATGGGGAAGCAGAGAAGCAGCATCAGGGAAAGAATCAGGGCAATCACTTTGGTAAACTTTTTCATTAGAAGCATTTCCTTTCGTAATGTCAGTGTATTATTCAGCCATGGCGTATCCGCAGGCAGCGGCCTGTCCCTTGCTCTATAGGGCGGGTTCATGGAGCTATTTCCGCTTCTTTGCCAGCCGGATCAGTATGAACAGCAGAACGATGCCGGTTCCGACCTGTATGGCAGTCATAGCGGTATAGCCTGTAGAGCCGGTCATGGGCAGTTCAAATACGGGAGCATTCACCACGGTCAGCCGGGTAAAATTTCCGTCATCCTTCCGGATGCTCCCCTCATAGACATGTTCCGTCAGAAGCTGATACCCCTTGGGCGCTTTCTTTTCCGTCACGCGGTAGAGACTGCCGGAGTACAAGCCGGTGAACCGCACCTCACCGTCCGCTCCGCTGGTGAGCTTTCCGTCCGTAAGTCCTTCCGCAGTGCAGGTTCCCTCCGTGACATCCGGAGAATCCGTATAGGTCACCATCTGCCACTGCCGGCCGTCCCTTGACCATTCCAGCAGAAACTCCGCCCCGGCAAGCGACTCCCCGTGGGTATCCGTCTTCTGAATCCGGATCTCTCCGGGCTTCATGCGGTTGGTGAAGGTCACCTCCGCCGTCTGGCCTGCCGAGATCGTTACGGTTTGGGGATTGGGCGCGTCACAGGTGTAGGGGCTGTCCTCCGGGATGATCTCCTTGACTGTGTAGGTTCCAGGAAGAAGATAATCCGTCAGAATGGTTCCGTCAGATGCGGTGGTATAACTCCCCACCAGCTCATTATCGCTGTCATAGACTTCAAACTTCCACTCCGCAGTGCTGCCGCCGTCCGGCATGGTCTTGATGATCTTCCCCCTGCCCTTGTGCGTATTGGAAAAAGTCACCGTCGCCGTACCGTTTGCTGTGACCGTGACTGTTTTCACGGAAGTATCGCAGACCCAGTAAGGATCGCTGCTGGCTTCCTCCCGTGCGTAGTAAGTACCGGGAGTTAAACCCGCGGCAGTGACTGTTCCGTCCGCACCTGTGGTAAAGGGCGAGCCGGTGACCGCGCTGGTGCAGGTGGAATCCATGTACAGTCCGATCTTCCACCCGCCCAGATTCTTCCCCGTGTTGGTTTCCTTTACCAGCTTCACGCCGCCGGTATTCCGTTTGTTTGTAAAGCTGACCGTCGCCGCCGCGCCAGCAGTTACCGTCACCTTCTGCGGATTTGCACCGGAACAGTAATACAGCTCACCGATAGCGCTGTCCGTATGTCCCAGCTCCTTGACGTAATAAGTCCCCGCCGTCAGACCGGCGGCGGAAATCCTGCCGCCATTGTCAGTGGTATGAGGGCCGGATACCAGTTTCGTACAGGCGGCATCCGAATAGATACCGAATTTCCATCCGGAGAGGTTCTTCCCATCCTCGGTGGTTTTGGTCAGGCTGATGCTTCCCGGCCGTGGAGCAGCTTTCAGCTTGAAGTAGGCATTGAGGCTGCCCGCGGACGCAGTGTCCAGAGATACCGTTGTCTGGTAGCTGGAGCCGGACATATACCAGATTCGGTATGTGGAGTCGGACGCGGAGGGCAGGTTCCGGGCTGCCTTATATACCGTGGACTCGGAGATATCCCCGGTCTGGGTGATATACAGCGTATTCCCGCTCTTGTAAAATTCCGCACCATTCCCATCCGGGAAAGAGAAGTTGGACAGAACGCCGTTGCTGTCCGTCACCGAGGTTTCCTCCCCTGTCAGGGTGATGGTGGGCGCGCTGCTGACGGAAGCGCCGGTAAAGCTGGGTATCTTCTTCGCTGCCTGAATTGCGTCTACCAGAGCGTTATACTTGGGCGCAAAATATGGCACGCTGGCTTTCCCCACATTGTAGAAGATATCCCCGGAGGTGCCGCACGAATTTACGGAATTGCTCTTGAATGTGGCAGGGTCACGCAGGCCGCAGACGATCTCATAAATAAGGAACTGGGTAGCGATCCGCAGGGGAACATTGGGGTTGCTGTCTTTTTTCGTGGTGGTCACGCTGACAGAGTGATCCCACATCCGGTCACTGTACAGGAGAATCAGGCCAATGGCCTCCCGGTAATCTTCCGGCATGGCGTACCACACATTGCTGCCCGCGGTACTGCCGCTGCCATCCAGTGTCACACCCCGGTCAACGGAGTTTCCGGAGGTACTGGCGCCGTAGCTGCGCCATGGTTCAATGCAGTACAGCGGTTCGTCCGGATAGGCAACACCGCCATACCGAGCGAAATGCCAGCCCAGGTTTTTGATATAGGCTGTCCGGGCAGCGCCGGTGCCATTGGGTTTGTACTCGCAGGAAACCTGTGACTTCAGGACGGTCGTATAGTTGCCATTGTCCGCGTAGTCAAACAGCAGGATGCTTTTCTGGGTACTGCCGACAGACATTACCGCATAATCGTCCTGCGTATCCGGAATATCCGGCGGTTCTGTCGGCTCCGTGGGTTCTGTAGGGTCAATACTATCGGTTGATTCTGTCCCCTCGGAGACTGTTTTCTCGGGCTGGGTGCTGTCCACGCCCGATTCCACGGCGTAGGCAGCGGGGATGATGCCGATGAGAAGCATCACCGCGAGGAGAATTGAGAGACAGCGTTTCAGGTTTACTATCATTGGGTCTTCCTTTCCATAAAAAATAACCCCTGCTTTCGCAGAGGCAAGTCACCGATATTAGAAAACCTCTGATTAAATCGACAAGAGCTGTGGGCAAAAATATCCGCTCACAGTCGCGGACGATTTATTCAGAGGTTCCTTAGGTTACATTCCACCCATCTCCAGGGGAAGCATCCCGTCATCACAGTCATTCACCCAGTCCGGGTACTGAGGCTCGGGATATGGAGGCTGGGGATAATACTCCCGCTGGTGCTGGACTTCCTGCAAAATCCCATACTCCTCATAACTCTGCTTTGGTGTGTAGTTGGGATCGATCTGCTGCTGGTATGCCTGCAGAACCGTCTCCTGCAGCTCCAGCTTCGCGGAATTGGTCAGGGCGAAAAACAGATTGCTGTACTTCTTCTGCCCGTCCTTCCCGGAATAGGTTTCCTGGGGCATGGAGACAAACAGTCCTTTCCTTCCGTCCATGATTTTCAGGTTCTTGACCACAAACATCCCATCCAGAGAGACGGAGGCAATTGCTTTCACATTGCCGGAGTTCACCATCCGGTCGATTTTTGCTTTGATCTTCATGTCGCACCTCAGAAACAGTAGAATGTCATACCCATGTCCGCCTGAACTTCCCGCTGAGAAATCTGCTGGGGTTCCGCGTACATTTGCAGATACCGATTGACCTCCGCATCTGTCAGCGAGCGGAAGTTCTCCCCCGCGTCGCCAATGACGAAAAATGGCCCCGCAATGACGGAACCACCGTCCAACCGGCGGTTGCCCTCCATACCCAGCAGCTTAGCTTCATCGTTTGCTACAATGAGGGTTCCGTCACGGTGGCAATAAATGCATTCGATCAGCCCGCCAACTTCCGCCTGCAGGTCTTCCAGCTTCGTGCCGATCTTCTTCTCCACAGCAGGCTTTCCCGGCTCCACATACACGACCCGATATTGGTTCATTCAAGCTCCCCCCTCTTAGGGTTATCATGGCTCTGCGCCCAGAGGACGGAAAGATGCACCAGCGCGCTGTAACGCTGCTTTTCATCCAGACTGTCCAGAAATGCCGTAATAGAAGCATCCCGTCCAGCGCCGGGGTTCTTCTCTTTCCCGCAGGTACTCTCCCGCCGCACCAGCACACTGTCATCCTCCATGAGCTGGAAGGACACCACATCATCCGGCCGGAAGCCAGCCTTCTGCCGGATTGCCCATGGAATGGTGATTCTGCTTTCTCTGCCGATGATCCTGAACATTTTCATCCCCGGCACCCCTCACAGCAGTCACAGGGACAGTACCGGCTGCCACCGCATGCCTCCTCGTCCACCGCCTGAATGATGATACGTCCCCGGGATACATGCATCTGGACAGTGGAACAGGGTCCAATCCCCACTTCCTCCAGCATGTCCGCCGGGATGGCCATAAGGATAGTCTCTACGAATTCATTGTTCGGTTTTTGCATGGTATAATCCGCTCCTTCAAAATTTGTTCTACCGGGATGGTCTCTCCCAGCAGTTCATTCAGGGACATCTGTAGGGGAACCTCCCGCTCCCGTTCCAGAAGATCATAGTTGCCGATGAGCAGCTCCCCAAACTGCTTACCGGGGGCATACTTCTGCACCATGGGGTGGATGCGCTTGAAGTCCAGGATCTGATAGTCCCTGAACAGATACCGGATTTCCTGACAGTCCACCTGAGAAACCAGCCACTTGCCCTTGCATTTTGCCAGCATATCCCGGAGCAGGACATGGTGATCCCAGCCAAACTCCGCGTCATAGACATACTCGCTGTCATAATATGGCGGGTCGCCGTAGAAGAAACTGTCCTCCCGGTCGTAGTGAGGGATAAGCACCTCAAAGCTCTGCTGCTCGATGATGACGTTTTCCAACCGCCGGGACATCTCCAAAATCTGCGTAAACAGGGTGCGCACGCTGAAGGGCTGACAGGCGAAGCTCCGTCCGGAACTGGAATAGCTGTTGCGCACACGCATCAGGTAAGCAGCCGCCTGCCGGACATCCCGGTAGTCCGAGCGCTTCCGGAGGGATGTTTTCAGCTTCTCTGCTTCTTCCGTCAGAGAGGCTGGTGTCGTTCTGTCAATGATCTCCAGCTGATCCGCCAAATGGATGTTGGGTTCATTGCCGCCGTCGTGGAAGTGGAGCCAGCTGGAAAACTCCTCCCTTGAATTCAGGGGCAGCAAGTCCAATTCCAACAACAGCTCTGCCGGACGGTTCTTCACTACCCGGAAGAAATTCACCAGTTCCCCCTCGATATCATTGTAGACCTCAAATTTGCTGGGTTCCTTCCCCAGCAGCACTGCACCGCTGCCGCCGAAGATTTCAATATAGCGTCCGAATTCCCTGGGGAACACGGACAGGATGATCGGCAGCAGGTTCGTCTTGTTTCCAATACGGGTTATGGGTGTTCTGATAGGTTATCTCACGCTCCATTCATAATAGAAACGGCCGGTACAGTGCCTGCGGTTAGGCTGCTGTATCGGCCGTAAGGTTTGCTTTTCTTCCTGCATTCAGGACACCTGTCCCTAAATTTGTGTCGGTCTTTCATATTCATCACCCCCTTCATGGTTTTGAAGCATCGAACTTCGATAGCAAGGTTTTAGGAAAAGTCAAGTCTTGTTCTTTCACTTATTTCATGGTATCATCTCAACCAGTGCGCACAGCAAAAGGAGATACTTACAATGGGTACTACAGCCATTTCTCACACAAGGCAGGAACTTCTGCAGCAGCAGGAAGCAGTTTTCAGCCGCATTCCCGGAATCAGCGTTCTGCGGCGCGCCACGCCGGAGGATATTGCGGAACTGGAAATGAAATACCCGGACGCTGCCTTTGCCCTAATGATCTCTGACAACCTTTTTGTTGGTGACCGGGAGCTTAATGAAATCCACCAAAAGGCATACACCGCCATTCTTAGCGGCGAGTCAATTTCTGGAGTTCGCTTCCGATATGACTTTGATACGGAATCCTACCTGAAAAGGCATATGTGGGACTGAGATCTTCCGCAGAACGCAAAAGGGCCGTTATGGTTTCCTCTCGGATTCCATAACGGCCTTAATTCATTTCCATGGACAGTTCTACAGATTGCTCTTTGTCTGTGATATTCACATAATCCCCAATAATGCTCAGGGCGGAATCATAGCTCTGGCATTGAAAAATTCTGCTGCGCATTTCCTCCGCCTGTTCCTGCATTCCATTCTCCCGGAGTGCCTCTGAGGCAATTCCCATAATATGGAATATGTTGCCGTCCTCACCTATGAGCGGGCAGTCGGGTTTTGCACCTTCAAGCGAGGACTTCTGTTCCTGAATAAAACCGCCCAGTCGGTTAGGTACATAGTCAGACAACCATGTTCCGCCGAAGGTGGAATAGGATGCCAGCCGCCATGCGGCAAGCTTTCCCACATCCAGTTCCATATCCTCTTTGAAGGGGAACAGCATACAGGTCAGCCCGTCATGCCGGAAGGTATAGGCTTCTTCAAAGCCAGCGCCCTTTTTGAGAATGCCTTCCTGAGCGAGAATCTCATTTATGCCATCCACCCATTCCTGCGGGTCGCCGCCGCAGCCTTGAAGAATCAGGCCTTCCTGATCTCCCATACGGCGGAGCTGACCCGTCGAGATTGTCCGTATACTCACAGCTTCATCTCCTCCATCCCCTGTTCCTGGGCGATCTCCTGCTGGGTCAGCCTGCGATAGCTGTCCACGCCGGGAACCAGCGACAGGCTGCGCCCATTGTCCCAGGCAACGCCGAGCTGACCGCAATCGTCCACGTACCGCACAGTACCACGGGTTCCAGATTCCACTGGAGAGTATGGGTCATCCATGTTGTTCAGCATAACGCGTGTGCCGAGTGGATAATTCTTCCGGATAGACGCCACCTGCTCACGGCTGGGAAATGGCATATTCATTTGCTTTTTCCTCCCTATCAGATAATTTCATCAATCGCGTGCGCATACACTCCCCGTCCCCGCCCTGACACAGAAAACCATGGCTTGGGAACGGACACCCTTCACACAAAGGAGTTTCCGTGCACACAGGCTTTTCTGCGAAACCGGGGGGGCCAGTATGAGAACGGTATTCCGGAACAGTTCTCATAGATTTGGAACTCATTTGATCCTTCACTTTTTACCTCCATATTCTCCGGCGCCCTTT
>JABLTQ010000365.1_pt1 | contig 69299 bp, 64 predicted proteins | sample 7160101 | NCBI WGS metagenome assembly JABLTQ01 (sample SAMN14651228, study PRJNA627086) | human gut metagenome | isolation source: feces | host: Homo sapiens | reverse complement strand
TATCTTACTGGATGATAGGTACATAGATCATGGATGAAATTCTGAAGTATTTATAAAAAGCATACAATAAAAACTCCATCGATAAAGACTGAATGAATCGGGATACCGAATGATTCAGAAAGATGGAGTGGATGTTGAAATGTTACCGGACGACTGTAAACGAACCGGGCACGTCATTTAGACGTGTGACTTTTTCACAGAAAAGGTCTTTTCTTGTTATATATATAAGGAGAAACTATGACAGAATCCGAATGGTTTGAACAACTTTTTAATCGCATATCCCACTCCAAATTTAGGAGCAGTTTTCATCTGAAACAAAAAGATAAGGAGTATATACAAGCCAAAGGAATGGACACCATTGAAAAACATGCCATAGATTTTGTTGAAAAAAGATTAGCTCCAGCCTATATCCCCAACGATGGTAAACAAACACCTTTCAAAGGACACCCTGTATTCATTGCCCAACATGCTACTGGCTGTTGTTGCAGACAATGTTTATATAAATGGCATAAGATCAAACCCAATCAGCCACTAGGCCCCAAACAAAAAGCATATATTGTTAAAGTATTAATGACGTGGATTCATAAAGAAGTCGATTAAGAAATTGACTTCTTTTTTTTCTTGACTATACTATTCATGGAATTAAATATCGAATATGTATTTATACTATGTGTATTATATATAAATGATATAGGAGATGATCTTATGAAAAACCATATGGAAATTCCGTGGCACGAATATACAAACAAAGATTCAAAAGTTAAGATTGAAAATGCAAGTCTTACAGAAAAATCCTCCGTTATAGGAAGAATTGGATTGATGCTTCTAGCCTGTGGTACAGGTGCTTGGAGAGTTAGAAGTTCTATGAACACCATCGCTAGTGAATTAAATATCACATGTATTGCCGACATTGGACTTACAAATATTTCCTACACATGCATTGATGGAATCAAATCTCACGCCCAATCCTTGTCTTTACATAATACAAGTGTCAATACATCCAAACTTGCTCGTATGGAAGACTTTGTCTATCACTTTAAAGACGAATGTAAAACATACACATGCAACGAAATACATGATCAACTTGATCAAATTGAAAATATTCACTCTAGTTACTCCCCCATTATTCTAGGACTTGCGGCTGCTCTTGCCTGTAGCTGTTTTACCTTTCTACTTGGAGGAGGCCCCATTGAAATGCTTTGTGCCTTTGTGGGGGCGGGACTTGGCAATACACTTCGAATGAAACTGATCAAACATAACTACACCCTATTCTTAAATGTTGCTGCTAGTGTTTCCTTAGCCTGTCTTGTATATGCCTTATTATTTAATTTTTTAGAAACCTATTTTGGCATATCCACACAACACGAAGCCGGATACATCTGTTCTATGCTTTTCATAATTCCAGGCTTTCCTTTCATCACAAGCGGTATTGACTTAGCTAAATTAGATTTACGATCCGGTTTAGAAAGACTTGCCTATGCCATTATCATTATTTTAGCTGCCACACTTACTGCATGGATCTGTGCTTTAGTCTTACATCTTCAACCCGTTGATTTTGTAAAATTACACATTCCAACATCAACTAAGTTACTTTTAAGACTATTAACCAGTTTTGGAGGCGTCTTTGGATTCTCCATTATGTTTAATAGTTCAAAAAAAATAGCCGCCAGTGCCGGATGCATTGGAGCCATCGCAAACACATTACGACTAACACTTGTCGATTTATCTTTACCTGCTGCAGCCGCAGCCTTTATTGGCGCATTAACAGCCGGACTACTTGCCTCCATGATCAAAGGAAATACAGGATACCCTAGAATTGCGATAACCGTACCATCCATTGTGATTATGGTCCCAGGCCTATATATGTATCGAGCTATCTATAATCTCGAACTCACATCCACCATGTCTATTGGAGCTAACTGGCTCATTCAATCTTTGTTGATTGTTTTGGCCCTTCCAATGGGACTTATATTTGCCCGTATCTTAACGGATCCCTCATTTCGTTATTGTACTTAAAAATGCTGAACTTAATCGTCCAGCATTTTTTGTATACATTCATATAAGATACTATTTGAAACTTCAATATTCTTTTCTAAATTATGTTCGAAATGTGTAAATGGCAAGAATACACCAACACAATACTTTCCTTTAAAATCACCACAATAGAAGAATGCATTATACAACAAATCTTCAAGCTTCATCATAGAATCCCATAGGTCAGAATAAATTTGTGCATCACTTAACTTTTCATGAACCTCTTCCGGCATTTCTTGGACAACTAAGATACCTAAATGCGATTCATTTTGAATAGTTCGAATGGACATGTCCTCTTTAAAGCTATGCTGCTCTAAAAACCCATACGCTAAGTATCGGTTTTTTTCTACAAGCTTTTTAAACATATGCTTTTTTGATTCAGGAATATGAATATCACTTTCTATAATATTTCCATCCTCATCACTTAAAAGAATCGGATTCTCTTTTCCCTTATCATTAAATCGCAATGGAATCAAAAATGCATTTCTTAATAAATCAAACATACTATTGCCACATACAGCCATTAAAAATGCCGACAGATCTTTATTTTTGTATGCAGTAAATAGTGCATTGGTAAATACTTGTTTATCCACAAGTACCCTTTCTTCTTCTACGCTTGAATCCTCATCACAGGCAACGCCTTCATAAAAGGCATCCATTAATCGTTTACAAGCTCTAGGATCCTTGGCAATTTTATCAAACAAAGCCTCTGCCTTTTCTTCCCTAGGAAAAATTGTTGGCATGATTCTCACTTCTTTTCTAATCCTTTCGACAAACAGATACAAGAAGTCTTCCTTTAACACACTTTTTGTATCTGTTTTGATGGCTTGCCTACTCAGACTAAAAGTATTATACTAACTCCAAGAAAATATGTGAAATGTATATTTTAAATATACATTATACAAAAATTATATGGAGGTTATACAATGACACTAGACTATTACCGCATCTTTTACTATGTAGCTAAATATAAAAGCTTTTCAAAGGCCGCTCAAATCCTACATAACAACCAACCCAACATCTCAAGAACCATGAACAACATAGAAAGTGAATTTGGATGTAAGCTTTTAGTACGCTCTCATTCCGGTATTACTCTAACACCCGAAGGTGAACAACTCTATGAACATGTTGCGATAGCCATTGAACAACTTTACCAAGGAGAAAGTGAAATCCTTTCAAATAAAACCTTAGAACATGGACATATATCAATTGGTGTAAGTGAAACGGCTCTAAATATCTTTTTATTATCCAAACTTGAACAATTCCACAAAGCCTATCCACAAGTCAAAATCAAATTATCCAACCATTCCTCTATTCAAGCTGTTGATGCCTTAGAAAAAGGAATTGTCGATATTGCGATTGTCACAAGTCCGATCAATATCAAAAAGCCATTACGTGCAACTTCACTCTACTGCTTTGAAGAAGTCTTGATTGGCGGAAAAGAATACGAAAGCTTAAGCAACCAGATTCTAGACATTCAACAAATCTCGCACTATCCATTTATTACCTTAGGCAAAAATACAAGTACATATACCTATTATTCAAACTTATTTTTAATTCACCAAATCCCTTTTCATACTGATTTAGAAGTGGCTACTGCCGATCAAATACTTCCATTAGTCAAACACAACCTTGGCATTGGATTCTATCCTAAAGAATTAATTTCTAAGGATTCTGATATTTTTGAAATTCAAACAAATATAAAAAATCCTGAACGAGATATTCTTCTTGTCCAGGATGCAAGTCGTGCAACCAATATTGCCACACAAAAATTTATTGATACGCTTTCTTTATAATTCAAAATTTACCAAATATGCATCACATGCTGCATCACTAAACTTACAATTGTGATACCACACCAACATGTTGCACCAACCGCAATTGGTTTTCCACCCGTTTTGATCAACTGAATTACATTGCTGTTAAGTCCAATGGCCGCCATAGCCATAATGATCAAAAACTTCGATAATTCTTTAAGTGGTGCAAATACACTAGAGTCTACTCCAACATTTACACAAACCGTTGTAAAAATAGCTGCCAAAATAAAATAAAGTATAAACATTGGAAAGGCACGTTTCAAACTAAAGTTTGATGCTTGTCTTTCTTTTTTAGCACGAATAAAAGATAGTCCAAGTGTAATTGGAATAATCGCAAGAGTACGAGTTAATTTTACTGTTACTGCCTTATTTAATGTGGCACTACCAAGACCCCACATACTATCCCAAGTTGAAGCCGCTGCTGTCACACTTGATGTATCATTAATGGCTGTTCCTGCAAAAATACCAAACGCATCCCCATGCATGGTATCAAAACCCAACGCCTTTCCTAGAATAGGAAAGAAAATAGCTGCAAGTACATTAAAGAAAAAGATAACTGCGATAGATTGGGCAATCTCATCATCATCCGCATCAATTACAGGGGCTGTTGCCGCAATGGCAGAACCACCACATATAGATGAACCAACACCGACAAGAATCGATGTATTTGAAGGCACTTTTAAAACCTTTTTCATAACCCACGCAAGTACTAAAGATGTAGTAATTGTACAAACAATGATTGGTAAAGACTGTTTCCCTGTTTCAAATATAACACCTAGATTCATTCCAAATCCAAGCAATACAACCGCTGTTTGTAAAATCACTTTAGAAGTCCATTTAATCCCTGCTTCGGCAGATTTTTTATCATTCCAAAACATCGCAATAATCATACCTGCAAGAATCGCAATGACAGCACCACCAACAACCGGAAACATTTTTCCTATGATCCATGATGGAATCGCAATCAATAGACAAATTAAAATGCCTTTTCCATATTTATTAATAAAATTCATTCAATAATTCCCTCCATGAAGAGAATTGTAGCACTATACATCAATAAGGTAAAATTATATAATTCTATCGAATAATAATATTTTCTTATCATTAGAGGTACATATGCTAGATTATCGAACTGAAACATTTCTTACTGTATGCAAAACATTAAATTTTACAACGGCCGCCAAACAATTAAATATCACACAACCTGCTGTATCGCAACACATTCATTTTTTAGAAAAACAATACAATACAATCCTATTCAATTATAAGAATAAAGAATTAAGTCTAACTCCATCTGGTCAAATACTATATAAACATTTATTAACAATGAAAAATAATGAACAAGCCTTAATGAATGAAATCAACAATATTACATCCAACATTGAAACTCTCTCCATTGGAGTAACTATGACCATCGGTGAATATGCGATTGTAGATAAATTAGCAAACTTTATTCAAAACCACCCTGAAATCAACATCCACCTTCACTATGGCAACACATCTAAACTGCTCGAATTACTTGACCATGGACAAATCAGTATGGCTATTGTCGAAGGAAATTATCCAAAAGAAAATTATTCTCATATAAAATATAGCACAGAAGACTATATTGCCGTCTGTGCTACATCCCATCAATTTAATAAAGAACCCCATACCATTCATGATCTAATATCTGAACATCTTTTGGTTCGTGAAAAAGGTTCTGGAACAAGAAATATTCTTGAACAAAGTCTAATTGCCCACGGATTACACCTTTCAAATTTCACACATTATACACAAGTAGAAAATATGCATACCATTATGAATCTGTTGAAAAAAGATTGTGGAATCTCTTTTCTATATAAGATAGCTGTAGAAAAAGAATTAAAATCAAAAGAACTCAAAGAAATTACTTTAGATGATTTTAAATTACAACACGACTTTGACATCATCTGGGAAAAAGAAAGTATCTATACCGATAAATATCTATCAATCAGTGAAGAATTTATTTAATAGTCGATTCGCAAGTACTACACGACCTTCTTTTATAGAACAAAAACCATTCTTAATCCAAAAGTGTTCAGCTTGAAGATTTCCATTTATCCAACCTAAGCGAACTTCCTTATATTTAAGTGTTGTTAAATAATCAATAAGTTCATTGACTATTGCACTTCCAACCCCATTCTTTTGTATACTGATATCTATCATTAAGAATCCAATGAATACAATATCCTTTTTTGGATATCCATCAATTAAATCAAGGACTGCAATTAACTTCTCATTCTTAAAATATCCTACATAATACTTATCTTTAATATCAATATTGTTTGGAAGAGCCATCATATCCGATTCAATACTCTTTCTTGTCACATAAGGAGGCCGATATTGATAATATAAGTGATTTTTACCACAAAGATCATATATTTGATCAATATCATTCTTTTGTAGTTTTCTAACATAATATTTCTTAGAAAATAATAACTCATCCATAATTTATTTCTTCCTTTTTTGATTTGGAAGCTCGTCATACATCACTTGAAACAAACCTTCCAAAAATTTCCGGTCATCCACTTCTTCTACCAACAACATTTCTTTGGCTCCATCATATGGTAATTCATATTGAACTTTTGACATATAATGAATTGCGGATTCTACAGGCTTAACAAGTAATCGATCATCATATATACCACCAACAATTTTTCCTCGATAATAGAGAATATATTCTTTCATCATAGCTCGATACGTAATTTCTTCTAAATTTGATAATTGCCCCATTATAAAATCTAAATATTCTTTAGTTGATGCCATTTTGTCACCTCATATCCCCATTACGTAAATTTGACAAGGATTGTTTTCATCCCACAATGTATAAATCACTTCAAATTCTTTAAATCCTAATGAAATATAAAATCGATTTGTACAATCATAATCTTTATACATTCCCATCTTCACTGTTTTTACCTGGATAAACGAATATCCACTTTCCTTTATACTTTCCTTTGCGTATTCAAATAGTGCTCTTCCAATTCCTTTACGATGATATTCTTTTAACACACCCATTACAGCTAGTTCAACCGTATCTTTACCCGTTTGTTTAAGATACAAGAATCCAACAACCTTATCCTTTTCTATGGCACAAAAGAAATCTTTTCCTACACTATCAAGAATATATTTTTCGCGTGCTTCTATAATCCCAAACCATTCAGGCAATGCTTCTAATATGGCTCTTGTGATTTTCTTTTTTTCTTCATCATCTACAACTTTAATAATCTTCATATTCATACTTCCTTTACTCATCGTTCAATAATTGTTGTTATATTTGTTTTTCATCATCGACTATACAATGAATTTATTTAACTTCTTTTAAAATTTCTTCAGCAGTGACTCCAAAAAGCTTAGCTAAAGCCATTAGATTCGTTGTACTTGGATCCGATGCACCACTTTCCCATTTTGATACAGCCTGTCTTGAAACACCTAAAGACTCTGCCACAAATTCTTGAGTCATTTTGCGTTGCGTACGATATCTTTTAATCACTTCTCCAAGTGATTTGGCACTTTCAGCCTTTTCCTTTCTTACAGGTTCAGATTTAATGTATTTTCTCAACGCCCTAACAAGCAATACAAATAAGTATATGAATGCGACACCAACTACAAAATCCATCAACAAAAGAATATAAGCTATAAATACAGTTGCCTTCATAATACATATTTTCTCCTTTTCACCATCATTATATTAATTTTATTGTGGTTGCTCTACCAACTATTTGTCAACTTTATTATTTTATCTTTTATCACAATACAAAAAGAAAAACACTACAAGTGTAGTGCTATTATTTCTCATATTTATCTTTCTTACAAAAGCTTTTAAAAGGACATCTTTCACATTCTGGATTTCTTGAATGACAAAGATAACGCCCAAAAAATATAAAGTCATGATGACCTTGATTCCATCTTGAACGATCGATCTTTCGTTTTAGTTTTTCCTCAACCTTTTTAACCGAATCATTATATTTAGCTAAACCCAAACGCTTACTGACACGATTGACATGGGTATCTACCGCAAAGCTAGGAATATCAAAAGCTACACTACGAACGACATTCGCTGTCTTTCTTCCAACACCTGCTAAAGACATTAAATCCTTATATGTATAGGGTACTTGTCCATGATATCTTTCAACTAGATCTTTACTTAAATTCGAAATCGAACGAGCCTTATTGCGATACAATCCAATTCTTTTAATGTATGGCTCTAATTCAGAAACTGTAGCCTCTGCCATCGTTTCTGCAGTAGGATACGCCTTGAATAATGCTGGCGTTACCTTGTTGACCATCGCATCCGTTGTCTGTGCACTTAATACGACCGCAACAATCAATTGAAATGGGGATTCATGATACAATTCGCACTTGGCATCCGGAAAAATCTTCTCCATTTCATCCAAAATTTCATTCGCATTCATCGCTTGCCATTCTCCAAATCTTCAGTCGATAAACCTTTTTGTTGCCAATTCTGAAGAATTCTTTCAATATAATTTAAATCGCAAACTTCATTACATACAGCTTCATTTAATGCACAAATCACACGACGCTCATCATACATACTGGCCATATCAATAATTCTTTGCATTTCCGTTGAAGACAATGGACGTGCAAACTCCATTTCAAACTGCTCTAATAAAGAACGATCAATGGAAGTATCACTGGCTTTAGAAAGTTCAAAGATACCTTCAATATTAAAAATCAAAGATCCATCCGCATAGTCTAAAGTCAAATAGCCTTTATCCGATAATTCCGTAAAAATATCTTCCACTTCATCCACACTGATTTTTAATTTTTCACTAATCAATTCATGATCAATTGAAATATGCTGTTGGTTGAAAAAATCAATCAACAATACGACCAATATTTCTTTGGGTTCTAAAACCAAATCTTGTAGATGATCAATGATCCAAGTTCTACGATCTACATAAGGTGCATTAAAATCAAAATCAGCCATTATCGTATCTCCCTTTCATAAACACGTTCAAAACTATCATAATCCAATAAAATCAATTTATTCGATCCGCGAATCTCATATACCGGATTGTTGTAGCCATATCCAAGTGCAATCGAATCACACTTGATGTTATAGTTCTTTTTCGCAATGCGTTTTGCCTTTTTATAATTCAAAGTTTCAATATCTCTTGAAGTAATCAATTCAGACTTCGCATTGTACCAATACAAAGTCGTATCATCATAGCCCTGATATGTTATGTAATTAAAGACATGCTCACTCAAGCCTTGGATATTCTTATTTTGTTTAATTATTTTTTCAATTCTTTGCGCATAAATCTGTTCCTTAACACGATTCGGTCCACTAATAAACTCAGACCAAATCAAAAGTAATACAAGAACAAGAATGATGACCAATGCCATTGTCGTTGTTGTTCCATGCTGTCTTTTACGCTTATGCTTTAGTCCCATTCTTACCCCTCCTTTTTACTATATACGCATCAACCAATTTTCAATCAATTTAGCCGATTGCGCACTTGCTTTAGAAACATAGGTTGAAAATTCCATTGGATTTTCATTATGATGCACAACATCACTTAGCGAACGCACAATCACAAATGGAATATTAAATTGTGTGGCAACAGCACCAATCGCTCCTGCCTCCATTTCTGAACAAATTGAGTCTGGGAAATGATTCATTAATTTTTCAAAATCCTCATCTCTAGACATAAATAAGTCTTGCGAAGCAATTGTACCTAGATGATAGCGAATCTGCATAGCCTTTGCCGCTTCAATACAACTTTGGCTCAATTTTTCATGACTATTATACACCAATCCAACACCAGAAGGACCATCTAATGGACTTGTATCATAATCGGCTTGTACAACCTTATCGCTAATCACAATATCCAACACTTGCTCATCCTGCGTTAATCCACCAGCTGTACCCACATTAATAATGCTGTCGATATTTCCTTGCATACACAAAATTGTACAAGACATAGCCGCATATGCCTTACCTACACCACTCTTACATAAGACTACATCTTTACCTTGCCATTTTCCATATGTTAATGTGCATCCCGCAATTGTCTTCGTATGATCTACTAAGTCCATACGCTTTTCAAATTCATGAATCTCAGCATCCATTGCCGCTACAATACCAATCATTCTTGTACCTTCTTTCTACATACATAAAAATACTTTTCACCAGGCGCAATCCCCTCAATATCAAAATCCGTTGTGACTTTTAAAACATCAAAATATTTCGACAAAGTATCATTCAACCATATTGGATCATATACTCTTTGAATATGGTGCTCCTGAACCACTTTGTCTTTCATATAAAACGCAAAATCCTGATATACATAATCATCTTCTGCCATAATTGACCATTGATATTGACAACCATCTTCAAAAGCACCTGTCTCATTATATTCCGAATCAAATTCATCTAAACGATCTAACGAATGTGTATCGAAGAAGAAAAGTCCATTTGGTTTTAGATGTTGACGGACTTCATGAAAAAACGCATCAATTTCTTCTTTCTCTAAAATATAGTTAAAACTATCACACAAACAGAAAATACCAGAATAAGATCCTAAATTACTTAAATTACGCATATCTTGACATAAGAATTGAATGGACCCCTCTAAGTTTTTACTCTTAGCCTGCTTCACCATTTCTTCACTCAAATCAAGAGCTGTCATCGTATAGCCTTTTTTTGCGAGCATCTCAGTAATTTCTCCACTACCACACGCAAGTTCTAAACAATCACAAGGTGCAAGTTCACTCTCAATCCAAGATACCCATTCTCTAGATGCCTCTTCATCTTTTACTAAAGCATCATAATAATGTGCCAATGTATTATAAATCATACGTTTTTACTGGAACATCCGAATATAAACGATCCAGATTATAAACCTGCCTTTCTTCATTCACAAATAAATGGACTACAACTTCTTTTAAATCAATTAAAAGCCATTTTGAACCAGAGTCACCCTCAATATGCATATCCCCCATATATCCAGCTTCTCTTAAACGATCCTTAATGTTTTGTGCAATCGCATTATTCTGACGAATATTTGTAGTCGAACAAACAATCATTGAATCCATAAATGGAGTCAAACTCGTTACATCATATACACGTACATCTTGTGCTTTCTTTTCACAGATCGCATGAACTACAATATCTAAAATTTCCATGTTTATCCTCTCTTTAAATACTCACGATTTTGTTGAACCACCAAATCAAATCCTTCTTTAATATCTTTGTTACAAATCTCAATCAATTTAGTAGAATCATATCCACGCAAAGGATCTAATTTATCTGCACAAAATACCATCATCGCATATGGATCTTGACTCGTTCCTAATACATGATGATAAATCGCATTATAGATAATTGGATTTTCAATTAAAAAGATATCTTTCGTGACAGCAGCCCCGACAAAACCATGCCATACAGCTACAGGATATTCCATGTTTTCAGGACACACACTCTGCATCCATTTTAACATTTCATCCTTTGGCATATATTTAGCTATATCATGAAACAAACCAATATAATACGCAATATGCATATCATACCCATTGTTCAACGCAAACTCTTCACAAAGTTTGGCAACCGATAAAGAATGTTTATATCTTTTTTCTGTCAATCTAGAAGCCACAAAATCCTTCACATACAATCGATTTCGATAGATATAACGCAACACTTCTTCAGGCAAATAATTCAACTTATTTCCCATTCGAATCTCTGAACTAGAAACAGGAACTGCCGGCATTGTCATACACGCAATATCATACTTTGAATCAGAAAGCTTTCCATCCCTATCAAAACATACAAAATGAGCCATCTTCACAAGTTCATTCGGATTGTGCCACTTGTCAAACTGCATCAATTGATCATTTCCTATGATCCAATAAAATTCATGTTCCGGATATGTTTCAATCAATTTCTTTAGCGTATCATACGTGTAACTTTTACCTGCTCTTTCAAGTTCAAGTGTACAAACTTTAAATTTCGGGTTTTTCTTAACCACCAAATCAATCATAGCTAAACGCTCTTGATCCAATGTCAGATCATGATCTTTTAAAGGCGTACTAGAGGTTGGCATAAACCATACTTCATCTACACCTAATCCCTGCAAAGACTGATTGGCCATTTGAATATGCCCATCATGTATAGGATCAAAAGAACCTCCTACAATGGCAATTCTCATTTTTTAAGCCCCAATTTATTTTCTTTACTTCTTCTATACAACAAGAAAGTATGTCCTACAATATGAACCACTTCACTACCTGTTGCACTTGCACACTCAATAGCTGCCTCACGCACATCGACTGGACATGTCTTTAATAAATTACATTTTACTAATTCATGTGCCTCCAATGAATCGGATAAAGTATCCATTAAATTATCACTTAAACCATCTTTTCCAATTTGGAATAACGATCTATACTCCATTCCTAATTTTCTTAAATATTTTTTATTTTGACTCGTTAACATTAAATCATCGCCTTTCTAAACGTTACCTGAATACCTTTATGTACTTTTACATATACATCTTTTACTTGTCCACTAATACAGAACCATCCAATACCATGAATACAAACATCCATCTTTTCTCCCTCAAGTTTAGGAGCATGGAACGTATGCATCGTTAATAAGGATGTATCTACACATGGCACTAACATACCATTTAAATGTTTTTGCCACAACGCATCCGCATTGCTTAATTTTCCTCTATGAATCGATAAAGAACGAGAGAAATATCCAACTACTGTTGCCTTCCCACTCACTACCACATCAAGTCTAGCAAGTCCTGCCGCCGCAAAGGACTGATCCTCAAAGATTTGCGAAACAAATGGTCGAATTGGTTTTGTTGGAATGACCGTCTTTAAATCTTTAGGTTGTAAATGCGTTAATAAAGAGTGCGTATTCTCAATACCGGGCGTATCATAAATTGTATAATCCTCAAAAGGAATTGGAACTAAATCTAATGTAGTCCCTGGATTTTGAGAAGTCGTTAGATCTTTTGTTGCCAATAAATGATTCAATACAGTGGATTTTCCTGCATTGGCAACACCCATAAAAATTACATTTCGATTCTTACGATATTTCAAAATCGCATTCACAATACGTGATGAGTATTCTCTAGATTTATCATTTTCCTTTAATAGATAGCCACAAATCACAATATCCTTTACAACAATATTTTCTTCGTGAAGACGATGCTTTACAAAGTTAATGATTTTTTCATCTGTTAAAGTTGTTGGCAAGACATCACGCTTCGTTAATACCATCACAATATCTTTACCTGGAAGTTTTTGATTCAAACGCGAAATTAAGTTAGCCTCAAACGCAAATAAATCCACAACCCAGAAAACCACACCATCGATTTTATTTATTTTTTCTAATGTTGCGTTGGATTCAATTCCCTGCTGCATATTGATTGTCACATCGCCATAATGACGAATGCGATAACATCTTTGACAATAAGAAGCATCTAAAGTAGGAACATAGCCTAATGCATTTTCATCTTCGTTTTGTAGTAAAACACCACAACCCTTACAATATTTAGTCATCAAAGTCACCTCGCTTCAATAATTTTTTCTTTTCTAAATAACCATATATTAATTCTTCAAAGAAACGAAATACTTTTGTGATATTTCGATCCTTTATCGCAATAGGAGCCGTTAAAATTGTATAAAGCCCCCAAATATTTCCACCCAATATATCCGTATACATTTGATCACCTAATATCGCAATCTGATTTGCCTTTAGGCCATGGTCTCTCATTGCCTTTTTAAAACAAAACGGAAATGGTTTACACGAAAATGGATATGTATTTGAAACTGGAAGATGCTTACCAAAATTCTTACCTCTAGAACTTGGTGAATTTGAACATAGTGCAACCTCAATTCCATTCATTTTTAATTTATTTATAAAATCAATCACATCCTGATTTGGACATTCTTCATCATACGCCACAAGCGTATTGTCAATATCACAAAGAAGTAATTGAATTCCCATTTCATGAAGTTTTTGAATGTTCAAAGTTTTAAAACTTTGAACATAATAATTCGGAGCAAATATATTCATTTAAAACTCCCCTTTGGCAAAGTATTCAATCAAATGCTCGGCACTACGAATACCATCAATAGCACTTGTCATAATGCCACCTGCATAGCCACTACCTTCACCGCTTGGATAGATACCTTGAATATTCGAAACATAAGATTCTTTATCACGAACTAAACGCACGCTGCTACTACTTCTTGATTCTACAGCACTTAATATGGCTCCACCAGAAACAAAGCCAGGCACTTTCTTTTCAAAATGCTCTAACGCCTCATGCAAGGCTAGATTGACTTCTTTAGAAAATAAATCGTTCAAATCACAAAACGTTGTACCAATCGAATAGGTTGGTAATACGGATTCAAATTGATTTGATATTTTATTTTCTAAATAATCCTTCGCAAGTTGTACGCATGCCTTATAATCGTGTCCCATTTCAAAAGCTTTCTTTTCCAAGTCTTCCTGATATTTTAACCCGGCAAACAACTCATTACCATAATCCGAATCATTGATTTGCACAAGCAATGCACTATTGGCATTTTCTCCACTACGACTCGCATAAGACATTCCGTTCACAACCAATTGATCTTTTTGGCAAGAACTTGGAATAACATAGCCACCTGGACACATACAGAATGTATATACACCTTTTGAATTGGATGCCGTATACGTCAATTGATAACGGGCTGGAATCAATCTTTCATCTTGACTATATTCATGAAGCATAGCCTCATTGATATATTTTTGTTTATGTTCAATACGAACGCCAACCGCAAACGGTTTATTTTCGACATGAATACCATGCTGATGAAGCATTAAAATGGTATCACTTGCACTATGTCCAGTCGCAAGAATTAAAGCATTACAATCTACCCATTGTTGATTGAAATAGATTTGTTTCAAAGTACCATTTTCCACTTTAATATCTTCTAACTTTGTATCAAAACAGAAAGTTCCTCCCAAACGTTTAATTTCTTCACGACAATTTCGAATAATCGACAAGAAGGCATCTGTACCAATATGAGGATGCTGATCAATTAAAATATCAGACTTTGCCCCAAAAGAAACAAGTTCCTCTAATACTTTACGACATAATGAATCTTTCGATCTTGTCGTTAACTTTCCATCACTAAAAGCACCCGCACCACCTTCGCCAAATTGAACATTGCATTCTTCATCCAATTGTCCATTTTCCCAAAAAGTTTCTACTTTTTGTTTACGAACATCTACTTTTGATCCTCTTTCTAAAACAATCGGTTTATAGCCAGATTGTGCAAGAATCAGAGCTGCAAACATACCTGCAGGACCAAACCCAACAACAACGGGTCTAGCCAATAATGCATGTTTTCCACTCATTACTGGATGATACGTTTCATCGGGTGTTAGAGAAACGTCTTTTAGCTTTAAAAGCTTCTTTTCATTTTTAACTTTACAATCTACGACATACGAAAATAAGACCTTCTGGTGACGTGCGTCCACACTTTTTCTATGTACGTGCCACTGCAAAAGGTCTTCTTTACGGATTCGCAGTTTTTTTAAGATTTGTGCCTCAATTTCATTTTCATTAGCACATTTCACCTGAAATAATCGAATCATAAGCTTACAGTAATTTTTTTAAAATCGGATATTGATCCTGATAACGCGTCACAAAACCTGCCAAACATTGTGCACATGCCAAAGTTAAGAAATAAACAACTAAATGTGCATGTGGCATCAATGCCAAAAAGATTTTGGCAAACAAAATATGTGAAGTATAAATCATCAATGAATCATGACGTAAAATCGTAAACATTTTACGGTATGGAATATTGATTTTTAACAAATAATTCACTAAGAAATAAATAGCGGGAATCAAACAAATATACATACTTGTTAAATCTCTTAAAATACCGAAATGACGATATAAAGATACTTCCACAAAGAATAATACAAAACTAATCAAGAAACCAATCAAGCTAACCTTTTTAGGCAAGCGACGCGTTCTTGAAAGTAATAACCCAATCGCAATGAACATAGGACCAAAAAAAATTCCATTTCTTGCGGTTGACAATGTTTTTGTAAAGAAACCAAAGAAGAAGGATACACCTGGAATACTTTCCCAAATTGGTGTATATACATTAATCAAGTAACCTACAAAATATAATATAAGCGTAATCAACAATGTGAAATTCAAGCCTTTTTTCTTATACAAACAATACACAATTATGTCCGCTAACATTAAGGCTGGTAAAAACCACAAATGATAATAACTTCCATTCAAGAAAAAATCTCTCACATATGTAAATAAATACTTAATATGGAAACCCGTGTGCGTATAATCAAAAATCGTATATGGCAAATAAATAATTGTCCAAATCAAATAAATTCGAAATAAACGAATCAATGCCTTCTTTAAACGAGTCTCATTTAAATCTTCATTTTCTGAATCATAATTTCTAAAAAAGAAGAATCCACTTGTCGTAAAAAAGAATGGAACTGCCAAACGACATACAGTATGAATAAAGTACGTATTAAATGTTTCAGAAATTTCTAAAAAAGGAAATGTATGAATACATACAACTAATAAAGCCGAAACATAACGTGCAATATCTATCGATGCATACTGTCTTTTCATGAGCGCACCTTTAATCTAGGTACACGCGAAGAAATCGAAGTTAGTGTCTCATTGTTGATAGTCTTAGCCGTACGACTAATTTGATCAACAGTAACGACTTCATTTCCTTGATGACCTACGATACACACTACATCGCCCTCTTTTACATCGTCTACATCTGTAACATCAATCATACATTGATCCATACATAAGTTTCCAATCAATTTACATCTTTGGCCATGTACTAACACTTCAAATCCCTGATTCGATAAAAGACGTGGTAAACCATCCGCATATCCAATACTCATTGTCGCAACTTTTGTTGGTTTTTCAGCCACAAAATGACGACCATAACTTACACTTTGTCCAGGATATATCCATTTCACCAAACTAACATTGGCATACATAGACATAATTGGAATAAAGTCTGGATTTGTTTGGATTGGAATTTGATCATCACTCGTCACACCCATATAAAGTAGACCCGGTCTACAATATTCATATTCCAACTCTGGATAGTTTAAAATTCCATAACTATTTTGAAGATGACGAATACCTGGATCAATACCTTGAGATTTCAATAAATCAATAACTTCATCAAATAATTGAATTTGTTTGGTCGTAAACGATTTACAATTCTCATCCAAACAATCACTCACAGGAAAATGCGAGAAAATGCCTTCTACACATAGATTTTCCATACGATACTCTTCATAAATATCTTCTATATGTTTATCTTGTTCTTGATAAACAATACCCGTTCTGCACATACCTGTATCTACTTTACAATGACAACGAATCTTTACATTATTTTCCTTGGCATACGCATTTAATTCTCTTGCATATTCAATAGAAATCAAAGATTGAACGATATTTTGTTCATGAAGATAGTGAAAATGCATACTAGGTGTATATCCTAATATTAGGATATTATCTTGAATTCCTGCATTTCTTAAGTTCAAAGCCTCATCCACACTCGAAACGCCAAAATAATCCACTCCACATTTTTGTAAAGCCTTAGCACATGCGACATCACCCAAACCATACGCATTGGCTTTGACGATACCCATAATTTTTGTTTTCTTTACGAGCTTTCTAACTTCTTCTACATTATGCGCAATCGCATCATAGTCGATTTCTGTCCAAGCCCGACTATAAGCTTCTAACATGCTCCAATAGTCCTTTGCATAGCTAATTCAATTAGCTTATCAATTAAATCCGCAAATTCAATTCCAGCTTCTTTCATCATAGAAGGATAACGAGAAGTAGCCGTTAATCCTGGAATTGTATTCAATTCATTTAAAATCACTTCTTTATCTTCTGTCACAAACATATCTACTCGTGCCATACCACAGCAGTTCATCGCAATATAGGTTCTACGAGCTAATTCTTGTGCTTCTTTAAATGTTTTTTCATCAATACGAGCCGGACAATAAATAGCTGCCCCCTTCATCTCATACTTACCTTCAAAATCAAAGAATCCACCATTAATTTCAATTTCATCCACTGATCCTGTAAAGATTTCTTCATTTCCCATAACAGCACAACCAATCTCAAAGCCCTTAATTACTTTTTCAACTAAGATCTTACCGCGACCATCATAGAAGAAAGCATCTTTACATGCACTTTCAAATTCTTCTTTATCATTCACAAAATGAACCCCATAGCTACTTCCTGCATTGCATGGCTTAACAATCCATGGTAATGGAATCTCTTCTTTAATCTGTTCAAATGTAGGATTTTCTCGATTTGCGTATAAACAAATATAATCTGCACACGGAATATTTGCTTCCTTACAAAGAATATGCATGATTTCTTTGTCCATTGACATAGCACTTGACATTACATCACAGCCTACATAATGAATATTCATCAATTCAAGCAATCCTTGAATCAATCCATCTTCTCCATTTTTTCCATGTAGTACTGGGAACACACAATCCAATTCAATCACTTTGTTTGAACCATCCAAAGGCATGATTCCACCATTTACCCATGCACAAGATACACAAGTTTCTTCACTTTGCCATGTATCATGTTCAATCGAATCCACATCTCCATTATATAAATAGAAATGTCCATTTTTATTAATTCCAATTAAAGTCATATCATAGTTATCCGCATGAATCTGACGTAAAAAAGAAGCGACAGAATGCAATGAAACAGAGTATTCACTACTTTGTCCTCCAAATATGACACCTAAACGTAATTTACTCATTGTTTTTTCCCCCTAAATGCATCTACTAACGTATCCATTTTCATAGCTCTTGAACCCTTGATCAAAACAATACAATCTTGATCTAACAAAGGTTTAACAGCTTCATATATCTCATCTTTTGTTTCATACCACTTTCCATTAAAACCATCACTTGTTTCTTTAGAAAGAGGTCCCGTACAATATAGTTCGTCTACACCTTTTTGTTTAGCGTATTCGCCCACATCAAAGTGCAATTGTTTTTCTTCACTTCCAAGATCTAACATATCCGATAAAATGGCGATATGTTTTTGCGCAGGCAATTCCATCAATGTATCGATAGCTGCCTTTGCGCTTTCTGGATTTGATTTATACGTATCATCTAAAATATACGCATTTGAAACTGGAATTAGCTGTGTACGCATCTTTGTCATTTCTAAATCAGCCAATCCTTTTAAAATAGATTCCTCTTTTAATTGACAAGCCTTTGCGATAAAAATACACGGCAATGCGTTCATAGCCTGAAAATCACCAAATGCACGTAAATGAACAGGTGCATCTAGAATATTGCATTTAAAAACAATTCCTTCTTTATCATATTTAATATCACTTGTGATAGAAACATCTCCACCTTGACCAAAAGATACGATTTTCTTATTTTCTGTATTCAAAGTAGGAAGAACCTGTTTTATTTCTTCACTTTCATGATTATAAAGGAATAAGCCATTTTCTTTTAATCCCTCTAAAATTTCACATTTTGCCTGAGCAATCTGAAGTCTACCACCCAAATTTTCCATGTGAGCTGAACCTACAGAAGTAATCACAGAAATATCTGGCTGTGCAATTGAAGTCAACTGCGTAATTTCGCCTTTGTTTTCCATACCCATTTCTAAAATTGCTACTTCAATATCTTCATCAAAGTCAAAAATAGTTAATGGAAGACCAATTTCACTGTTACGATTTCCCTGTGTTTTTTGTGTTTTTTTCTCTTGTGAGAAAATACTAAATAACATATCTTTACAACTAGTTTTTCCGTTAGAACCCGTTACACCAATTACTAATGGACGTAACTCATCTAAATACGCTTTCGCAAGATTTTGCATAGCTTTAAGCGTGTCATCAACTAAAATAACTGGAAAATCCGGATATGGAAGATGATCCTTTTGCCACAAACTAATCAAAGCACCATCTTCAATTGTTTGTTTGGCAAATACATGTCCATCTACCCTTTGACCAATAATTGGTACATATAAAACATCTTTTGTCACCTGTCGTGAATCAATCACAACACCATGTATTTTTCTTGTATCATCAATATCACCATGCACATTTGCATGCATCATATTTGTTATTTCCTGAATGGTTTTTACAATCATCTCAAAACCTCCGCTTAGTTTACATTATAGCATAAAACTAGTTCTCAATATTTATAATTCATGAAAAATCCAAATTTTCCCATTTTTGACACTCGCAAGCACTATCAATTTTGTAAAATGAGTCAAAAAAACAAAAAAGTGGGGTGAAAATACTACTTTTGTGTTAAATCACATATTTTCCCACACTTTTCACATTTTGTTTGACACAACTTATGGTATACTTCTATATAAGCAAGGAGTTTGAAGACCTTGCCGGTATGAAATCAGTAAATGGTATTCATACTATTTTCTATCCCCTTATTGAAAAGCCAGACACCCCCTTAGTCTGGCTTTTCATTTTATCTAAAACGATGTATTATTTTTAATAAGGAGGACGTATACTTATGTGTATTTTTTGTATGATCGCTAATGGTGAAATTCCAAGCAATAAAATCTATGAAGACGAAAGTGTTATCGCTTTTCTAGACATCAACCCTACTTCTTATGGACATACACTTGTTGTCCCAAAAGAACACTGTGATTCTTTTTTAGATTGTCCAGATGAAACACGCAACCATGTATTTGAAGTTGCTAGTAAGCTTGCCAACAAATTGGAACAAACTCTACATTGTGATGGCATCAACATTTTAAGTAATGTGCATGAAGCTGCAGGACAAAGTGTTAACCATTTCCACGTTCATTTGATTCCACGTTATAAAGATAACGATAGTGTTACCATTGAATTTCATGAAATTGAAAAACCAGATTTTGAAGAATTAATGAATAAACTAAAATAAAGAAGTCAATTTGATTTGACTTCTTTATTTATTTGTTCAATTTGATATTTTAATGAATATACACGATTTACATATCCACTAAAATCTTTACCATTCCATTCATCTTGCGTTAAATACGCCTTTTCTCCATAAATATTATGCGTATCTATCGAATCTGAATCATTAATATTTGGAATACATACCATGTAATATAAAATTTCTGAGGCATAATTCATTTGTACAATATATACAAATCGATCACTATTATTTTTTTGATTCGATTTTAAATAAGCCGAATAGACAATCTTCATTTTATCAAGTCCAGGCGCCTTATCTTCTTTACCGTCTATAGTATATATAGATTCTTGATTATCTTTTACATAATCTATAACTGCATCTTTCCCATCCTGAATCAATGCTTTTGGAATGTCCTCTAATGCACTATAACGATTGGCAAGCCCCTTAACCACCACATCGGTTTCAACACTTTTTGGCTGATAATGATATTGATTGGCTAAAGCCTCATCATACGTTGCCGTTACATGAATTGTATCTCCATTTGATAAATCTGTATTCGGACTGACTTCATATTGAACAGAGTTCAAAAAATCCTGTGTTCTTTGATTTAGATCTCCCTGTTTAGCACTTACCGTCACACTCGCGTTTCCATTTTCTCCAACATACGTATATTGCGCATTTGCCATAATATCAATTTCAACATTACGCAAAAAGAAGAAGTAAGCAATCAAAACAAGAATGCATATCATACTTAATAAGCACATAAAATATATAGCTTTATTCTCTATCTTCTGTTTATCCATCGTAAAACTCCTAATCAAAATACTGTGCACTTTCAATAGCCCTTGAAATATACAACAACAAATCCACATCCACTTGATCTTGTATGATTTCTTTCGCATCATGAATACACGTTTCCATCATGGCCTGGTCTTTTTCAAAATCACCAAACACAAGACAAGGCATACCACTTTGTCTTATCCCTAAAATATCACCTGGACCGCGCATATGCAAATCATAATTGGATACTTCAAAGCCATCCTTTAATTCTTCCATCTTTTTTAAGCGTTCAATAGCCTGAGGATCACTCGATGCCGACAACAAGAAACAATACCCCTGTTTTTTATCACGTGCCACACGTCCTCTAAGCTGATGCAAAGTACTTAAGCCAAAACGATGTGCATCATAAATGACCATCACACTCGCATTGGCCACATCAATTCCAACTTCAATAACTGTTGTAGAAACAAGGATATCCAATTCATGTTTAGAGAACTTCTCCATCGTTTCTTCCTTTTCCTGACTTGTCATTTTTCCATGAAGCAAGCCAATACGTATATCTTTTAATGTCTTTGTCATGCCTTCATAAATTTCAAATACATTACGCATTTTAAATTCATCATTCTCTTCAATGGCAGGACACACGACATAACATTGTCTTCCTTCTTGAATAAATTTCAATACATCTTTTAAAACTGGCGACATACTTGAAGTTTTAAAATACTTTGTGACAACACTCTTTCTTCCTTTAGGCATTGTATGAATCGAACTAATATCCGTATCTCCATATAAGAAATGCGCATACGTTCTAGGAATCGGTGTAGCTGACATCATTAGAAAATCAACACACTTGCCTTTTTCTAATAAAGATCTCCTTTGTTTCACACCAAAACGCTGTTGCTCATCCGCAATTACAAGGCCTAATTTATTAAAAATAACATTTTCTTGAAATAAAGCATGTGTCCCTACCACATTTAATATTTCTCCATTCTCAAGTTTCGTTAAAACTTCTTTCTTTTCCTTAGCCGGTAAACTCGAAACATATAAAGTCGCATCTAAACCTAATTTATGCATATTATCTACATGTTGGCGAGCTAAGATTTCGGTTGGTGCCAACAAAGCCGATTGATACCCAGCTAGCTGATTGGCATACATGCTAATTTGAGCAACAATTGTCTTACCACATCCAACATCTCCTTGAACAAGGCGAAACATGACATTTGTGCTCTTTAAATCATATAGAATATCGTCAATACTAGAAAGCTGATCCTTCGTTAACTCAAAAGGAAGATCTGAAATCCATTTCTTTACTGTTGCCATAGAAAATTTCTTAGCTTTTTTAATTTCCTTCTTTTCATGCATCGACTGCATTACGCATTGAAAACATAGAAACTCTTCATACTTCAATGTACGAATTGCGGCATGCAGCTGCTTTTCATTCTCTGGAAAGTGAATCCATTTATAAGCCGTAGATATATCTAACAACTTATACTTTTCAATATACCTTTGTGGTACTCTTTGAGGCAAAACATCCACATATTTAAGGGCCTCTTTCATAATGGCCTGTATATCGGATTGCTTCAAACCTTCAATCAATGGATATACTGGATGTAAGCCTAATTGTTGATCTAAAGGTTTAAAATTATAAGTAGAAGCTACCACATTATTATTCCCTTGATATTGTCCATAAATTGTAATCGTCTTGCCAAAACCAAATTGAGATGGCCATGGACGATTGAATAAAGTAATGTTTAATTCTTCATTCCACGACATAACTTTAAACTTAGTCATCGAACGATTCTTAGATAAACGAATCACTCTTGCGGTTGAACAAATCAAGCCTTGGAATACAACATTTTCCTTTTCATTCCATTGTGAATAGGGCAATGTTTGAACCGTATCATACCGCAAAGGATAATATTTCAATAGATCCTCAACCGTTAAGATATTCATCTTTACTAAAAGACCAAGTCTTCGACTGGTAATTTTCAATTCATTAATCTGCATCTAAAAGACTTCCTACATAAGAAACATAATTCAATTCAAGAATGCAATAGAAAAAGCCCATTAAAAAATTCACAAACAAATAAGTAAACATAGCTGCAAGACTCGACTTAAAGCTAACTCCCAAGAATAAATACATCATCCAAGATATCATAGGATTACCCATATACATAGATCCAACTAAAATACTTTGGGCATTAAAGCCTTGTGCTGCACTAAATAAACCTCCAGACATTGTATCAAACACAACAATACAGATTAGTAATGTACAATACCAGTTCAACATGGATTTCTGGTGTTTTTTTAGTGCAAAAGGAATAAATTCCTTTAAGTTTTTATCGTGAATCAATCCATAATAGAAAATCAACTGGAATGGCACCATCATAACTAAGCAGAATGCACTAATAAGTTGTAACACTAACATTAAGCTTGTATTATTTGCGCAAACATTCACTAGATTTGTAAGAATTCCACTCACAATTAAAATATAAATACCTTGTAGCACTAACACTTTCAAAATTGCAGATGCGCAAAAATTTTGTTTCTTCCATATCTTTGTGCAAATAAAATAGAAACCTAAACTTGATAATAAGCTTAATACGACTTCTAGACTTTGTCTAAGATATACATTCATACCTGAGGCACTCATCATTAAATAGGCAATATTATAGACAAAGCATAAGATCAAAGTTAATACGATTGTTTTATATATACTTCTAAAATGTAGTTTTGACATTATTTTTTTCATGCAAAAATCTCCTTTTTTGGTAAGATACAATTATTCTAGTCCTTTGTCCAAATACAAATTCATTCAAATGACCAGAAACACATCCACAAATATGTATCTGTGCTATAATATTAACAAATTTATGGAGGAAATGTATATGAATTCAAAAATTAAACGAATTATTGACTTCTCAACTGCCTTTGGACCAAGTGGCATGGAAGATGAAGTATCTAAATTGGCCATGGAAGATGTCAAGGATATTTGTGAAGTTCATGATGATACAATGCGTAATACGTATATGCGCTTTAAACAAGACAAAGAACATGAAACAACGATTCTTTTAGATGCACATGCCGATGAAGTTGGTTTTATTGTGCAAGCCATCAAGCCAAATGGTACAATTCGCTTTTTACCATTAGGTGGATGGGATCCAAAAAACATTGTATCTGGCGAAGTCTGGATTCTTAATGATAAAGGTGAAAAGATTTCGGGTATTGTCGCAAGTCAACCGGTTCATTTCTTATCTGAAGAAAAGCGTAATGGAAAAGTAGATTTTGATGATTTAGTAATCGATGTAGGCGCAACAAGTGCTCAAGAAGTAAAAGAAGAATTTCATATATCTGTAGGTAACTTCATGTGTCCTGCAGTTACATGTAAATATGATGAAGCACATAAGATTTTCTTAGGAAAAGCCTTTGATTGTCGTATAGGCTGTGCAGCCGTAATGGATGTACTACACCAATTAAAAGATGTAAGCCACAACATTGAAGCCACATTAACAACACAAGAAGAAGTCGGCGAAAGAGGCATGGACACAGCAATCAAAAACTTAAATCCTAACATTGCGATTTGTTTTGAAGGATGCCCAAGTGATGATACATTTGAACAAGACTACATGATTCAATCTGCCTTGAAAAAAGGTCCAATGTTACGTTGGTTTGACCGTTCTTATATCACAAGCCCTCGTTTTATGCGTTATGCGATTGATTTGGCTCATGAAAAAAATATTCCTGTACAGGAAAGTGTAAGAAAAGGTGGCGGAACCAATGCAGGAATTACTCACCGCTATAACATTCCAACCATCATTATCGGTATTCCCGTTCGTTTTGCACACGCTTCCTTTGGAATCTGTTCTGAAGAAGATTATGATAATGCTGTAAAACTTGCGGTTGAAATCATCACAAATATCGATGCTCAAACTATTCGAGGATTCTAGTATGGAAAAAATCGCCGTCGTAACGGATACAGGTTCCAATCTATCTTTTGAACAGGCAAAAGAATTGGGTATTTACCTGCTTCCCTTACAAATCACAATTGACGAAACAACATACCAAGATACATTAGAAATTTCAACACAAGATATTTATAAAGAATTAGCCAAGGGGAAAATGCCAAAAACAAGCATGGCAACCTATCAAAAAATCTATGATTTATTTGAAGAACTAAAAAAAGAATACGATACTGTATTTGCGATTCCATTGACAAATGGATTATCCACAAACGCTTCAACCATGCAAAGTATTGCACGAGAATTAGAAATGAATGTCCATGTGATTGATATGTATTCAACTTGTGAATTAGAAAAACATGTTGCGATTTGGATCAAGAAATTAGTCGACGCAAACAAATCGTCTGAAGAAATATTAGAGATTATTCGACCTACCATCGATGAATCCAACTCATTGATCTTAGTCAAGGATTTACAACACCTAAAACGCGGTGGAAGATTAACCCCAATGGCTGCAACTCTTGCAGGTTTGTTAAAGATTTATCCTATCTTGCACATAAATAAAAACACAGAAGGTAGAATCGATGTATTAAATAAGGTTCGCACAGAAAAAAGAGCTGACGCCTATGCGATTGATAAAGTCATGGATGATATTGACATAGAACATACAAATATCTATATTATTCACTCAGATTTTTTAGAGGGTGCCTACCATTTTAAAAAATGTTTTATCGAAAAGGGTGTACCTGAAGAAAATATTCATATAAACTATATTAGTTCCGTAATCGCCGTACATACTGGTCTTGGTTGTATCGCATTACAATATATAAGAAAGGAAAGCTAAAAACATGGAAACCAAAAATATTTTAATCACAATGAAAAACGGAGATCAAATCAAAGCTGAGTTATATCCAGAGATTGCTCCTGAAACTGTTGAAAACTTTTTGAATCTAATCGAAAAAAAATTCTATAATGGATTAACTTTCCACCGTGTTATTAAAGGATTTATGATTCAAGGTGGATGCCCAATTGGAAACGGAACTGGTGGCCCAGGTTATACAATTCATGGAGAATTCGCTTCAAATGGATTTAAAAACGATTTAAAACACACTCGTGGTGTTTTATCTATGGCTCGTGCTATGGATCCAAATAGTGCAGGAAGTCAATTCTTCATTATGCACCAGGATGCACCTCATTTAGATGGTGAATATGCTGCGTTTGGTAAAGTTATTGAAGGTATGGAAAATGTAGATAAAATCGCAAAAACACCTACTACTTTCAATGATCGTCCAAGAAATCCTCAAGTGATTGATACAATCACAATTGTTGACTAATGACGTTGCAACAATTGCGCTACGTGATCCAGGTCGTTGAATCTGGATCTTTTAATTCCGCAGCCAAAGCCTTATTTATTTCACAACCATCTCTTTCGAAATCCATTCATGATTTAGAAGAAGAAATGTCCATCTGTTTATTTGTTCGAACAAATAAAGGTATTCTTCTCTCTGAACAAGGAGAAAAATTTCTAGGCTATGCTAGACAAGTCATAGAACAAGCTAACTTACTTGAAGAACAATATAAAAACACATTCCCTGCAAGAACTGTATTTGCGATTTCAAGTCAACACTATGCCTTTGTGGTAAATGCGTTTGTCGCCTTAGTCAAAGAATACAATCAAAGTGAATATGAATTTTCTTTAAGAGAACAAAGAACATATGATATTATCGAAGATGTAAAGAACCATCGAAGCCAATTAGGCATTCTTTATCTTTCCCATTTCAATCGTGAAGTCATTCAAAGTATCTTAAAGAAAGAACATCTTACGTTCACCAAATTATTTGAAGCCAAACCCCATGTGTTTGTTTCTAAGACAAATCCTTTATCCAATAAAAAAATAGTGAAAATGGAAGATTTAGAGAACTATCCCCGTCTAACTTATGAACAAGGAATCAATAATTCCTTTTACTTTTCCGAAGAATTACACAGTACTCAGCCATCTAAAAAGAGTATTGTTGTTTCAGATCGTGCCACATTATTCAACTTATTGATTGGACTAAACGGATATACGATTTCTTCTGGTATCTTAAGCACGGATTTAAATGGAGACAACATTGTATCCATTCCACTTGATAGTGATGAAGTTATGGAAATAGGCTATATTAGTGATGGAGTTTTATCCAACATGTCAAAAAACTATCTAAATCATCTAATTCAATACATTGAAAAGACCAAGTGAAATTGGTCTTTTATTATAGTTTTTAGCTATAACAAACTAAAGAATATTTTAATTATTCTATATACTATAAATATGATAGACTTAACACACACGAAAGTTGAGGAATTTATTATGACAGTTCAAACACCTTATAGATATGATGTAGTTGGAAGTTTTTTAAGACCTGCAAAACTAAAACAAGCTCGTAAAGATTATGAGTCTAAAAAAATTTCAAGAGAAGAATTGACCCAAATCGAAGATGAGTGCATTACAGATTTAGTTCAAAAAGAAAAGGCAGCCGGCCTACACGTCATCACAGATGGTGAATTCAGACGTGCTACATGGCACTTAGACTTTATGTGGGGATTTGATGGCGTATCTCATACACCAACGAAAACAGGCCTTCCCTTCCATGGAGAAGCCGCTATGATTGATGATACATATATCACTGGAAAAGTTGGTGTGAGTGGTACACATCCTTTTGTAGAGCATTTCAAGTTTTTAACTCAATTCGAAGACGAAAATACGATTGCCAAACAAACCATTCCTGCTCCAGCACAATTTTTGGAACAAATGATTCTTCCTTTTGCACTAGAAAACACTAAAAAATATTATGAAGATACGGAAGAATTGGTTCAAGACATTGCGAAAGGATATAAAGTTGTCATTCAACAATTATATGATGCAGGATGTCGATGCATTCAATTCGATGATTGTTCATGGGGTATGTTGGTGGATGGAAAAGCGCCATTATTCTTCCAAACAGATCAAGAAGGTTTATTAAAAGTTCAAGAATTATTCTTGCGTATCAACAATCTTGCGATTGAAGGAAAACCTGAAGATCTTACAATTAACACACACGTATGTCGTGGTAACTTCCACTCTACATATGCATCTAGTGGTGCATATGATGCTGTCGCAAAAACATTATTTGCGAAAGAAAATGTGCATGCCTATTTCTTAGAATTTGATGATGCTCGTTCTGGTGGTTTTGAGCCATTAAAAGAGGTTACACCCGATAAAAAAGTCGTACTTGGTTTGGTTACGACAAAATCAGCCAAATTAGAAGACAAAGAAACTGTAATTGCCCGTATTAAAGAAGCAAGCCAATATGTCCCTTTAGAAAATTTGTGTCTAAGTCCACAATGTGGTTTCGCCTCATGTGAAATTGGAAACAAATTAACTGAAGAGCAACAGTGGGCTAAAGTAAAATTGGTTAAAGAAATTGCCGAAGAAGTATGGGGATAGAAAAAAGTTTGGATTAATTTCCAAACTTTTTCTTTTTGTGATTTATTTTTTTTAAAATTATTTTTACCCAATTTGATACAAGCGTTAGTATAAAAGGAATCAGACATACATTTAAAATCACATAGATAATTTCATACCATTGTAAGTGAACAATATAGAAAAAGTTCTTACATAAAATGATGGAAACGGCAAATATTACTGACATGATTGTAACCAATATTTTTCTTAGCATTGTCATTGGCACACATACTCGTGTCAACACCATAAGTGCATTGACTCCGGCAAGAATTGTACACATTGTTGAATATTCATTAGGTGAAATATAAACAAAATGGCCTAAGATTGAAACACCAATTACACTACAAATTACACATATGGCTCCTGGCAATGCTTTAGATATGACATTTCTTAAGAAATTTCCTTTTACAATATTTCCGTTTGGTTCAAGCGTTAATATAAAGCTAGGAATTCCAGTTGCCAAGGCAGAAATCAAAGTCAATTGAATAGGTTTAAACGGATAGTTTTTTAAACATACAAGTGTTAATAAAGAAAGTGCAATTGAGAAGATTGTCTTCACCAAAAATAAAGAGGCTGTTCTTTGAATGTTATTAATAACACAACGTCCTTGATATAAAATAACAGGTAATGTATTCATTTGGTTTTCTAATAAAACTAGGCTCGCCACACTTTTACATGCTTGTGAACCCGAACCCATCGCAATAGAACAATCCGCTTCCTTTAATGCCATAACATCATTTACACCATCACCCGTCATGGCGACAGTTTTATTTCTTCTTTTTAAAGCTAACACAAGTTCCTTTTTTTGTTCTGGAGTAACACGTCCAAAAATCGAATACGAATCTACAACCATTTCTACATCCTTTATAGTAGACATATCAATACTTTTTGATGTAAAACCTGCTTTTTTAGCTAATGCTTCCACTGTTCTAGGATCATCTCCTGAAATAATTTTTATATCCACGCCTTGTTTTTTAAAGAAATTTAAAGTATCTTTGGCATCTGGCCTTAATTCATCACGAAGGCAAATATAAGCCAAAACAGCATTATCTTTCATCAAAACTACTACACGCATAGCTTGAGACGTATAGTCTTCAATATGTTTTTCTACATCCAAATCTATTTCTTTGGCAATATATGAATACGCTCCTAATTTATATTCTCCATCTTCAAATGTCACGCTCGAATATTTTCTTTGACTTGAAAACGGCAAATAGGATACAACTTTCTTATAATTTCTTGCCTTAAAATAGTTTCTTATCGCTATAGCTGTCGCATTGTCATCTGGTAAAGCCTGCATCATATCGCCTAGAATTCCGTCGACATTTTCAATTTCTTCAACATGACAAACACTTAGTTTTCCTTGAGTCAATGTACCGGTCTTATCTAAACATAGTGTATCTGTCCTAGCTAAGGTTTCAATACAATATAGTTCCTGTACTAAAACCTTTTGTTTACCAAGCTTATAAGCACTGATTGCCAATGCAACACTAGTTAAAAAGACAAGTCCTTCGGGAATCATGCCTACAACGGCAGCCACAGTATTTAAGGTTGCGGTTGTATAATTTGTTTTAATAAGCTGCTTAATGAACAAAACACATCCCAATGGAATTAAAATATATGTACACCATTTTATAATCCAATCAATTGAATCTCTTAACTGACTCGGATAACGTTTAAAACGCTTAGCATGTTTTAAAATCGAATACGCATATGTATCTTGTCCTACTTTGTCTACGTGCATCCAACATTTTCCTGAAATCACAAAGCTTCCACTAAGCAGTGAAGAATTTTCTTGTTTATATACTGCATCACTTTCACCCGTCAACATGGATTCATCGCATTCAATATTTCCAGATATAATATGACCATCAAAACTGATTTCATCGCCAGCATATAATACGAGAATATCGTTGACTTTCACTTCTTCAACGCTTAATTCCAGTTCAGTATTATTTCGAATCACATGAATCTTTGTCTGATTTAATAAAGAAAGCTTATCCAACATATGTTTTGAACGAATTTCCTGGAACAATCCAATCACCATATTTAAAATGACCGTAATCATAAAGAGCATATTACGATAAGATCCCGTAAAGAATACAAATATAGCTAGAACAACATTAATTCCATTAAATAAAGTAAACACGTGTTGTTTAATTATTTCTTTATAGCTTTTCGATAAATTATTTGAGTTATGCATATATCTATTGTACTACCTTTTAAAATATGAAATTATTAAGATTCTATTAAAAATGATACGACAATAGCCGTATCATTCAATAGATTCTAGTGGTGTATCCGCAAGCGCAACAGCTTGGGCATAAGATGTAATTGCCAAGTTGGATTCAATAGCTTTTTGTAGGCAGAACATCAATAATCTTGTATCAAATGCCTGCAAGTCTTTATCAAAGTTAATAGCCGGATATTTTGATAAATGATCTAATAATGTATCTACGTTTTCTTTTGTATGTTTTGTAGAAATACCAGTCACAACAACATTTTCTTGTTTAACAGCCTTTAAGCCATTCAATAATGCTACATACGGTTTATCTGGTCTTTGTACAAGCATCACCTTATTTTTAGGGGATGAAGCCAGTCTTAATGTCCATACACTCTTGCAGCTCACAACAATTTGCGTACAATTTTCATCATTCGCAAACAAATCAATTGTTTCTAATAATTTGTCATACGTATCTTCTACTTCTTTACAATCATCAAATACCAACGCTGAATATTCCATCTTTATACCTATCCTTTCAAATCTTCTGGCAAAGTTATTTTTTTATTTGTGAAACTTGATAATACCACCTTTACTCTCACCTTAGAAAACCACTCTACAAGCTGAGCATCGTCTGTTGCCTGCACTTGTTTATTCCTTGCAAGTTGGTGACACTCCTTAATTAAATCCGTTTTAAAACATTGCGGTGTCTGTGCATGATATACAAGCTTTCTTTCTAATGATTCCTTTACATAACCATCCACAACAATCTTTGTCGTATCCACACTAGGTACCATTAATAAACAGGCATCCTCTGTTTCTAAAGAATGTTTCAAATCTAAAATCCACTTTTTTTCAACAAAAGGTCTAGCCCCATCATGAATCATAACATAATCTTGATCTACGATTTGTAATCCGTTGTATACACTATCTTGTCGTGTTTGTCCTCCTGTTACAACTTGGATTCGAGAATCATATAAATAGTTTTCAGTAACATAGTCCTTTTCATAATCCGCACAAACTAAAACGACCTGTTTACAATCTTCATCTGATAAAAAAACAGACAGACTCTTATTCAGTACAGTTTGTCCATTTTCAAAAGTATAAAATACTTTATTATAATCTAAATTCGTTCGACTGCCTCTTCCAGCAGCTAAAACAATCACACTATAGTTCATGGATTCATTATATCAAATTTTCTTAACAATTGATAAAAAAATTGGAAGATTAAACTTCCAATTCAATTACCTCTTGTTCTTTCAAAGATTTTTTCATATCAATAAGCCTTTGGTTTCTTGAACCGCGAAATGCCAATGTGATATCTTTTTCTTCTTCTTTAAATGGACCATCCACTAAAACATCCAATAACGACAACATTTCATCCGTTACTTCACAATGTTTTCGTCCACCATCCAACAAGTCTTGATCTAAAACAAAGCCTGTAAAAGACCAAATATTCTTTTCTGGTAATTCTTCACGAACACGACGAAGCAATTTAACTAATTCTCTTTGATTCTCCGGCTCAAAAGGCTCTCCACCAAGTAATGTCAAACCTGAAATATGGCTTGGTTTTAAAGCATCAATAACCTCATCTTCTGTTTCCTTTGTATAAGGCTTACCATAATCAAAGTTCCATGTTTCTGGCTGGAAACAATTTTTACAATGATTTGTACATCCCGATACAAATAGTGTCACACGCACCCCTTTACCGTTCGCAATATCGTTTTTCTTTATATTTCCGTAGTACATAAAGAGAAACTTGAAAATTGTCAACATTATCCAAAACTTTCTTATACCCTTTAAACAAAGGATATTCTCATTTTGTTCACTCTTTTCCTTTCTGAACATTAAACATTATAAGATAAAAATATAATGTTAATTATTTTGTGGGGTTTCGGAAGTATGTTTAGTAGAATAATGTTTAGTTTTTGAGGAATTTGACTTGCTAGATATATAAAAAGGGGAATCTTCGTTTTGCGCAGGATTCCTCTTTTATTTTTATGATATTGCATGATACAATATATTCGAGAGTAGACAATAGGATTGACTGAATAGGTCTAAGGTAGTTCTCCTGGGGACGGTCGTATTAATCGTTATTAATATCGTCATCGGGGCTCCAAGCTACGAAAAGCTTGAGTCTTAAATGCCCTAAGGAGGTGATGTTATGAGTTTCATATACATTATGTTTATAATTTATTTGCCCACTTTGATAATCGCTATTAAAAAAGTAACAGATTTAATTATCGTTGCTTCTTATTTACTCAAAGTAGCCGATGTATTTTTAAAAACATTAGATGGGTTAATAAACAGATTCAACAGTTTTAAGAAAAAACATATAATAAGAAGACATAAGAAAAAACTACCTCATAATTCTTGCCGGAAACATAGGTAGTTTTTTCTAAATCTATAAAATTTCCCTCAGGAGTACCTCTTATTGGATGCTCTTTTCATTTATATTGTACCACATTGAAACATTTTATCAATGCAAATACTTAATTTAATTTCCCAATATTATTCTAAATACAAAATAACTTCTTTTTCTTTTAGAGATTTCTGCATATCGATGACTCTTTGATTTCTTGAGCCACGGAATGCCAAAGTGATATCTTTTTCTTCTTCTTTAAATGGACCATCTACAAGAACATCTAATAAAGAAAGCATTTCATCAGTTACTTCACAATGCTTGCGGCCACCATCTAATAGGTCTTGGTCTAAGATAAAACCTGTAAAAGACCAGATATTTTTATTAGGCAACTCTTTACGAACACGACGAAGTAGTTTTACTAGTTCTCTTTGATTTTCAGGTTCAAAAGGTTCACCACCAAGCAGTGTTAACCCAGCAATGTGACTTGGTTTTAAAGCTTCGATAATTTCATCTTCAATTTCTTTTGTGTATGGTTTTCCATAATTGAAATTCCAAGTTTCTGGTTGAAAGCAATTCTTGCAGTGGTTTGTACATCCTGATACAAACAACGTCACACGAACCCCCTGCCCATTCGCAATATCATTCTTTTTTATATTTCCGTAATACATTTGTAACACCTCTATTTTTATGATTCGTCTTCTAATATTGTAGCACAGATATAAGAGTGTGGATACAATAGAGCTTTTCCTAAATTGCATGCAAATTACACATTAGCTACAAAAGTCACTGAAAAAGAAGGCCTTAGAAAGACCTTCCATTAGAATTAAACAATTAAATGTTAAACGACCTTATCCATCTTCTGCCTCTACATTGTTGGCAGGCCACATGTCCACGTTTTTGCTTCACCAAACGGTCTTTGACTGTCATAATATATTTCCTTCCACAAGTTGGACATTTCCACCATACTTTGCCTGAATATGATTCAAGTATATTATCCGGATTTACACCTAATAAAAGATTTTCAGCATAACACCATTCTTGTTGAACCAACTCTGGATGTCTAGCTTGGAGAGTGTTGAATCCAGGCAATGGTTTTTTATTTCTACAGTAAGGACAAGAGTCATCGCCAAATTCTCTATCACGTACAGAAGCAGAATATTCACCATGACATGTTGGACATATCCATAGAGCCGGAAGTGTTGATGTTACTACTACTTCATCTGGCTTACTTTCGTTATTAGGTGACCATTCGGCAATGAGGTTAGGTTTTTTATCTGCCAATGTATTGTACCCAACAAGTGGCTTTTTGTTATTACAATAAGGACAAGCATCATCACCGGCTTCCCTTTCACGTACAGAAGCAGAGTATTCACCATGACATGTAGGGCATATCCATAGTGCTGAAAGTGCATAAGTGGCGACAACCTCATCTAGCTTAATTCCATTGTTGAGAGACCATTCCGAAACCAACTCTGGCTTTTTATCAACTAAAGTATTATATCCGACAAGAGGTCTAATATTTTTACAATATGGACATGCATCATCCCCAACTTCTCTGTCTCGTATAAGGGCTGAATATTCTCCACCACAAGTTGGGCATATCCATAGTGCACGATTATATGATTCAGGAAGAACTTCGTTAGCTTTTAATTCATTACTTGGAGACCACTCGGATATTAAACCAGGCTTTATATCCGCTAAAGTATTAAAACCAGATAAAGCTCTAATATTATTACAATAAGAACATTTGAACAGCATAGGAGTCCCTTCATCTGACAAAGAAAATGCATCTGTTATTCTTAGATAATATTTTCCGCCACATTTTGGACAAACAAAGTGAGCTTTCTTAGGAGAGAAAAGCGTGTATTCTTCTGGATGTTCCCCATTATTAGCTTCATAATCCCACCAATCAACTACTTCTGGATATTTTTTTACTAAGTTGTTTTCGCTGTCCATAGCACGGTATTTTCTACATCTTCCCTCATGTCTTACATACACTTTTCCATTTTTATCAGTTGCAACTAATGAATGAATTCCTGTATATAAATCAATTCCACAATCTGGACATTTAAGATGAGCCATAAACTGACTTCCTGGCGTAAATTGTTCTGGCCTAAACGGGTAATTAGCTTCGTAATCCCACCAGTTAACAATTGACGGACAAAGTTTTAACAAGTTTTCTTCAGGGTCACCTTTGGCATTGTATCCACATTCAGGACATGAAACAGGTAGCAGCTCTCCCGCTCTGTTAAATGCTACGAATTTATGAGGTTCTCTAAATAATTCTTTTCCACATGCAGGACATTTTAAATGAACTTTAGTGTGACTGCCTCTTGTTATGGTTTTGATATCTACCGTATTTTTTTCATAATCCCACCATTTTTCAAACTCTGTACATTCTTCAATAAGGGGCTTATTTTGTTTTAATGCTTTCTTTGAATTGGTCTCTTTCATAATACATTGATGACATAACTTTACTGTATAAATTCCTGTATTTTTATCTTTCTTCAAAATGTTTGCTGCAACTCTTTCTATAGGCTTCCCGCAGGAAGGACATTTTATTTTTATTTTGATAGTCTTGTAACTAAAAGGAATGTCTTCAGGATTTTTTGAATCATCCCAGTATTTATATATATCAGGACAAACCGTTGCTATTGATTTGAATCTCTTAGCTGAAGTAGCGCTTTTTATCATCTCATGAGTTTTCTTGCAGTTAGGACAAAATGTAATTCTATAGTTGTCGCCATCTTTAACTATTAAATCGGCGATTGCTCCATAGCGCTCGTGCCCACAATTGGGACATCTAACATACACTTTTTTGCCTGAAGAAATAGCGTAATACTCAGGGTCATGTTTATTTTTATCGTATGCCCAATATTTTTTTATGTCTGGAAATAAATCAACTAAGGAGTTCTTCTTGCTTCGTTTCCCACATGCACGACAATGAAGGACATGACCTACCCCATTTTCATCTTTTTCCCAAGTATATCTAATGTTTCTTTTAACAGATGTTCCACATATTGGACATTTTGTCCAAACCTTCTCACTCGAAGAAGCTCCGAATTCTGAAGGGTTTTCACCTTTATTCAACGTGTAATCCCAGTATTTTTTTATGTCTGGAACAGCATCAACCAAACTAACTTTTAGTTTAGATTGCGTAGGATGACATTTTTGACAAACTGCATGTGAAAACGTTCCGTCCTTTTTCTTGATGATAAAACGCTGCATCTCACGATACATTACAGTATGGCATTCAGGGCAAACAAAATAAAACTTTTGCTTTCCACCATAGCTTACTGTGCTTGGGTCAATATTATTATTTTTCTTAAAATCCCACCAATCATATATATCAGGACATGCCTCTGCAGCAGATACATCACTTTTAGAATGCTTAATCTCCGGGATTTTTCGTTTAGTCATCAAATCCTCCTAAAATTGAATTTATAGAACTAAATTCAGATTTCTTATTTTCTTTGTCATTACTTGATTTTTCTTCAACTAATTTCTCAATATCTGTATCTGCACAAATAGATTTTTCATCAACAATATTATTATTAACAACGCTGTTTACTACTTTCAGAACACCATCTCTTTTTAAAATGGCATTTGCCATATCAGGATAAATATAATCATCAAGGATATTCTTCATAACCACTATCGCTTTGTCCTTTTCTTTGATTTTTGTATCTGTATTTTTTGCTTTTTCTTCTGTTAGCTTTTTCTCTGTTTCTTTAATAACATTCTTAAGCTCTTCTATTTGAATAGTCATTTCTTTGATTTTTGTCTGACATTCCTTTTTTTCTTTTATAGCCTCAACCCCCTTAGCAGCAATATTTGCATAATAACGGTCGCGGTTAAGAAGAGCCTCTCTTAACTTTGCTTTATTGTTGTTTTTTTCTACAAAAGAATCGACATCTATAGTTTTATAGGTGACTAAATCATTAAAATTTTTACTATCTTCTTCATCATTTGTTTTTTGAAGACAATCTCTAAATTTCTCATCACGTCTAAGAGTGTGGTCTTGTATCTCATAACCTTTACTTCTTAAATATGCTCCAAATTTGGGAATGGTTACTCTCATCCCAGGATTTTCAATTTTATATTCATTTAACAAAGCTATAAGCTCTTTAGTTTGATATGTCTTTGTTCTAGCCATTAATTAGCCCTCCATTTTTTCAATTAGATATTGCAGATACGAATATTCATTATCTCGCAGTCTTAATATAACGCTAACGATTTCTTCCGGTTCACCCTTACCGTTGCGCACTTTTTTAACAACTTCTTCGAGGATACGGCATTCGTTTTCGATTTTATTTACGTATATATCTTTCATATCAGTAAATGATTTAGAATTATCACGGTAAAATTCACAATTCTTACAAAAACCAACTTCCCCAGCTGGCCCAACAATCTTGTAACAATCGCAGAAATTACCATCAATTACTTTTTCAGAATAACAGCGTCCGCCACATTCTAAAGGAATGCTTTTCTTTGCTGGTAACATATTCTTCTTTTTACTTAAAATGTAATTCTGATGTCCTTTGATTTGCTTTTTATATTGTCTATATGTTCTACATTCAATAAGTTGTGTAATGTTCGAATAATAATGAGAAGACATTTCTGGATTATCATGCCCAGCAAGCATCATCGCAACCATAGGAGTAGCTCCTTCAGCAATTAAATTAATGAGTGCGATATGTCGTGTATCTCCTAAATGAAGATATTCAATACAGTTGTCATTTGGCAAATTTTGTCCTTTGTTTTCATAAAGAACTCTATACCCATAACGGTCTTCAACAATAATTTTGAAGAAATAACGAAGACAGGTTCTAAGATTTATGTATGAAAAGAATCTACTAGTATATGGGGCTTGCCTTTCCCACATCGCATAGTGAGTATTGGTTACAAATAGAGTATGAGTATTTTCTTCGGGACAGTCCTTTGTAGCATCTAAATACCATTGAATTTCTTTTGCTAATCGTTCTGGTATAGAATAACGATTTAATTCATAATCGGAACTAATCTTATATGACTTGCTTTTTCCAGTTCCTTTCTTGCGATTCCTTCTTACAGTAAGTGTATATTTACCGTCAATTTCGTTTAAACAATTCCTTGGCGTAACAACGAATTCGCATGGTCTTAAAGGTAAAACCCCAGATATATTCCACCACATCCAAACTGGAAAGAAGAATAGCTTTTCATCTTTATCATTGGATTCAGTCCAAAAACGTTTAATGATTTCATCAAATCTAAAATAACTTTCAAATGTTGCTAAAGTACGTTTTTCTCCATTCTTACCAGATTGAACATAATCTTCAGCGTCATCAAACAAAACCAACCAATCAGTTAGTTCATCTTCACGGCCTTCTTCTGGCAGTATAGAGAAGAATTCTGAAACACGGCTAATAACGTTAGCAGGGCAAGCATTTAAAAGCAGTTCAGGGTCATCTACATCCGAGCAAACAATTTTTTTAATGTGGTGTAATATGCTACGCAAAGATGCGAGTTCAAGTTCTCCCATTTGACAAATGATATACGTTTTTAAATACTCTTTGAATTCAGTTTCTGTTATATTTAACCGTTCTTCAAAGTTTTTGAATTTGTCTTTATCTAATTCGAAATTAAAATGAAAACCTGTTGTTTCATTGTTTAAATCCCATATATCGTCATCAAAAATACAATTATCTATAATGTTTTTATCTTTATAGGCAAAGAATAATCTTTTTGCCTCTTTTACTGTAGTTTTATCTAATTCAGGAATTGCTAATATAGCTGTGTATTTATCCATTATTTTCCTCCATGATAATTTGCTCTAGCATTTTAACTGCTTCAAGCCCGTAAACGTCTGCCATAACACTAAGCATTTCTTCAATACTTGGAGCAATAATATCTTTTACAATCGCTTTACATCGTAGTTTTTCCAACTCATTATCTGTAGTTTTATAAATCTCCTGTAATCTATGCACCTCTCGAGCCATCAAAAACATAGTTGTTTTAGTACTGATTTCATATTCACAAGAAGGGCAATTCGAGTGTCCAGCATAAGGACATACTTTACCCATTGCGGTAACAAGACACATGCAAGAATCTGTTTTTGAAACTGCTTCTCCATTACCAATGCTATGTAAGATATTCAAAACCTCTTCTTTTGAATAGCTACTATATAAAGTTTTAACCAACTCAGTAGAACGCTTCATATTCTTTTGTACAACGGCTACTGTATTTTCTATTTCCATTGGAGACATGTTTAATTCTTTTATCATTTCAGTTTGGCTTTCTACTGATAATTTTTGGTATTCTTCTCCAGCAACCATTTTCAAAAGCATAGAGGGAATGACCGATAAAACGCCTCTTTCGAAAAGTTCTTTCGCTACAAACTCTGGTGTGTATCCACTCATCTTTGCATCCTTTAAATAAATACTAGTCGTTTTAGCAAAATCTCCATACGACCCCTTGTGAGAACGAGCTAACGCAGCAAGCATATATCCTTTAACTCGAAATTCATCATTTACCCCTAAAATGTCGTCTGTTAAAATGTAAATCATTTGCATATATGATTTATTTGCAGCTTTAGAACGAAAATCGGATTCTAAAAATAAATTGCCTATTTCTTCTCCCATATATCGATTAATCTGTTCATATCGATTAATCATTCGAATAAGAGGCTTTTCAGAGCCTTCGCCAGATAACTGAAAATGAGCTTCTGCAATAGCAAACAATGTACCTATATGCGTTTCTACACTTTCCGGAATATGAAGCTTAATGGCAGCAACACCACTTGTTCCTTGAGTCTTATTTGGGGTTAACATCAAGGCCTCTAATTGCCAAATAATAGTGTAAATAGTGGATTTAGCAGATGCTTCAGAAAACGTTCCATCAACAACTTGTTCTAAAACCTTTTCTGGTGGCATCGGTAATCTTGGATGTGGAATTCTTATTAGGTCAGTATTACGTAAGGCACATAAGAAATACATTGCAAGAAACAACCATGTGTCTGCATAATTCTTTGATTCGGCAGCATCGACATACATGTCGTTTTCATCAATGTAGTCCTGGTTGTACAAATGGTAGAGGATATCTAAATAACTATGTGGGTCATAAGCTGAATTTTTGTCACTGTCTGATGAATAGTTGTTCATGAAATATAAGTTCTTATACAAGGTTTTAGTGTGCTCGTGTGTCCAATTAACAAAATCAGATAAAATGACACCGTAAGCATGAGGAAGCTCGTCAAATGCATCATCCAGTAGCCTGGAGACTTCTTTGTCTGTTGATTCATCAAGTTCTCCAGGTAAATATGTATATATGAAATCAATCAATGAAAGTGATGTTTGCTCATCTATTTGCGTAGTCTTTATATATTTTTTGAGAAGCTTGGTCGTTTTAGGAAGTTGATTATCTAAATTGTTTAACAAATAGTTTGCCTTTTCGTCATCAGATTTATTATAGTTTTCACAATATTCTCCAACTTTTTTACTAATAATTTCTATTGATTTGTCATCAAACAAAAGTATATTGCTTTCTATAGTAGGCGAGCACCCAAACCAATTGTTACTAACTAGGAAACGAGAAATATCTAAATTGAAATCCGGACTATTAATGTTATGCTTTGATTTTAAGCCTTCAATAAACTCATTGAAGTTGACCGTGTTATTATCGACTTTGTTCATTTATCTTTCCTGCCTTCCAAAGGGAATAATTAAACACTTCGTCGCTAACAATCTCATATTGTTTTTCCAATTCACTCTTATCCATTAGATAAGTTAAAGCTGATTCAGGGGATTTATCTCCTCGCCAATTCATGAGCCCGGCAACATCTTCTCCATATAAAGTAAGCTTCACTGAAAACCAGTGTCTTAAAATATGAGGACTAATTCTGTTTTCCTGAAGCAAATGTCCATAATTTACAACTTGAGGGTCTTCATCTGCAAGCATTATGGGAATACAGTCGTTTACTACTTTTCTAAATTCCATGTAATATGAATCATATGTATATGCTTTCCCTGTAGAAGTATTCGTAAGCGCTCCATATTCAGCTTCGTATGGTGAGTTTTCAATGTAAGACATATACATATCGTAGCAACTCATAAAAGCTTCAATAAATGCCGGATAAACTTTCTGCTTGCGTTCTTTCTTTATTCCACCCACATTTACTAAGTCTGAACGAAGATTCTTTTCTTCTGAAATATCAATAGTTATACCCGTAACTTCGCCATCTATTACTTCAAATACAATACCAGGCCCTAAAGGAGAATCCTCACGACGTACATTACAACATTCAGATGGTCTCATTCCTGCAAAAGCACTTAAAGCTGCAAGCATTAAAATATTCCTGTGATTGGTTACAATTTCATTCATAATAATCTGGAAAGCTCCTTCTGGAATATCTCGGAATATCTTTTTTACTTTAGGACGATAATTTACTTCGAAAATAGGAACTTTCCTTTCGAAGTATTTTTTCTTTGTTTTACTAAATACTTTTTCTTTTCTATATAAGTCATCAACTTTCATTTTACATTGAGGATTGTCTTGTATCATCAGGTCTAAGAAGTCGATTATTTGACTTATACAAAGATTAACAGTTTCTTTCCCTCGATGAGTTCTTTCGTTATCTCCAGGTAAATTACAAAGTCCATAGTCATTCAAAAAGTCCTTAACCATATTTGTCGTCACGTCGGTCAGTTTTTTTATGTGATACTTGTCAAAGAAAACATAATTAAGAAATAGACATGCCATCGTACATCGTTTATTTGGTCCTGAATACAAATTTCGAGCCAAAGATTTCTTCCCGCTTTTAGCATATCTATGAAAGTTAGTCCATCCCACAATATTTCCGCAACCATCCTTTAATACAATTAATTGACGTTTTAAAAGATGGTCACCATCATACACCAGTTTATGTTCGTACACAGAAAATCTTAAATTACTCATTCTTTTCACCTCGCTGTTTAAAATAATCTATAAAAACCTATATAACACATTTCTTCCACGGCGAAGCTAGAATTGTTTATTTTTTTAAAAATTATGACTTTATAATTTAGGTTTATTTCTTGTAAGATGAAAAAAAAGAATGAGACTTTTAAAAAAATCTCATTCTAATCTTTTAAATAATGTTCATTTTTCTCTAAACAAACCAGTTTTCTCTTTTTGGGTTTAGTTGTCTATAATGTTCATTATTTTGTTCATTTTTTGAAAAAATTTTTTGGGTTTTAAAAATACCTCCTAAAAAAGAGCTAGAAACTAGCTCTTATAAGTGTAGTACTCTTTCTTTGATTTCTTGTGTTCGTCCTTGATTCCAGAACTGTGTACCGATATATCCACAAGTACGACGAGCCACATTCATTTTTTCTTGGTCACGATTACCACAATTTGGACATTCCCAAACTAATTTATGGTTTTCATCTTCCACAATCTTGATTTCTCCTGTATATCCACATACTTGGCAATAATCTGATTTTGTGTTCAACTCTGCATACATAATATGATTATAAATATGTTTCATAATTGCCAAAACAGCTTCAATGTTATTTTCCATATTTGGAACTTCTACATAGCTAATGGCTCCACCTGGAGAAAGTTTTTGGAACTGTGATTCAAATGTTAATTTAGTAAACGCATCAATTTCTTCTGTTACATGAACATGATAGCTATTTGTGATATAGTTCTTATCCGTTACATGTGGAATAATTCCAAAACGCTCTTGTAGATGTTTAGAGAACTTAAATGTAGTTGACTCCATAGGAGTTCCATATAATGAGAAGTCAATATTTTCTTCTGCCTTCCATTTAGCACAAGCATCGTTTAGATACTGCATAACTTTCAATCCAAATGAAGTTCCTGGCTCTTCAGTATGAGGGTGTCCAGTCATATAATATACACATTCACATAATCCAGCATATCCTAAAGAAATTGTAGAATATCCACCAAATAATAATTTGTCGATTGGCTCTCCTTTTTTCAAACGCGCCAATGCACCATTTTGCCATAAAATAGGAGCTACATCACTTGGTGTACCTAATAATCTTTCATGACGACACATCAATGCCTTTTTACACAACGCCAATCTTTCATCCATGATTCTCCAGAATGCTTCTTCATCCTGTTTACTAGAACAAGCTACATCAACTAAGTTCAAAGTAACAACACCTTGGTTGAATCGACCATAGTATTTTGGTTTACCATTTTCATCTAAATATGTAGTTAAGAATGAACGACATCCCATACATGGATAACAATGCCCTTCTCCATTCGCATCTACTTTTAATTCCAACATTTTCTTTTCAGAAATATAATCTGGAACCATACGCTTAGCTGTACATCTAGCCGCTAATTCTGTCAAATACCAATATTTAGAATCTTCTTCAATGTTGTTTTCTTCAAGAACATAAATCAATTTAGGGAAAGCCGGCGTAATCCAGATTCCTTTTTCATTTTTAACTCCCTTGATTCTTTGTTTCAGCATTTCTTCAATAATCATAGCTAAGTCATCACGAGTCTGTCCTTCAGGCACTTCATTTAAATACATGAAGACAGTCACAAATGGAGCTTGACCATTTGTCGTCATCAATGTGATAACCTGGTATTGAATCATCTGTACACCTTTTTCAATTTCTTTATGAACACGCATTTCTGCCATTTTATTAACTGTATCTTCAGATGAATCTAGATTCAATGATTCTAATTCTTCTTTTACTTCACGACGTGCTTTTTCTCTTGAAACCTGTACAAATGGAGCTAAGTGAGAAAGTGTAATACTTTGCCCTCCATATTGTGAACTAGCAACTTGCGCAATAATTTGTGTAGCTACGTTACATGCTGTAGAGAAACTATGTGGTTTTTCAATCATTGTTTCAGAAATAACTGTACCATTTTGAAGCATGTCCTCTAAATTTACTAAACAACAGTTGTGCATGTGTTGTGCAAAGTAATCTGAATCATGGAAATGAATAATACCTTTTTCATGAGCCTCCATAACATCTTGAGGTAACAAGAAACGTTTTGTGATATCCTTTGAAACTTCTCCAGCCATATAATCACGCTGAACACTGTTTACTAATGGATTTTTATTTGAGTTTTCTTGTTTAACTTCTTCATTATTACGCTCCAACAAAGACATGATCTGTTTATCTGTTGAATTTGCCTTACGAATTAAAGCACGTTCATAACGATATGTGATATAGTTGTGAGCTACCGCAAAACAACGATGTTCCATCAATTCTCCCTCAACCATATCTTGAATTTCTTCCACATTTGGGCTTCTCTTCAAGTTTTCACATTTATCGATAACACTTTGCGTAACAGAATGAATCAATTCATCTGTCATTTGATTGTGCGTTGTAGCTTTATTTGCTTTTTTGATTGCATTTTCAATCTTTGATGCATCAAAAACGACTTCTTCTCCACTTCTTTTAATTACATTCATATTAATCCTCCTAAAAATAGTTGAACCTTCAACTATTTTTCGTATACATCTAGTATACTAATAATTTTTTCTAAAACAAGCCTTTACATTCATACAAAATAATGCTTGACCTTTAAGTAAAGGAAACCGGTTTTTTATTTTTTTAAAGTCCGCTAATTTGTGTAAATATTTTAATTTCCAACCAATTTTGTGCAACCCTCCTATATCATTAAGATAACCCTAATATCAACATTATTAATGTCAATTTAAATAAATTATAATAATTAATGTTAAATTCACATACACTTGATACAATAAAAGAAAGAAATAAAAAGGAGGTCACTATGGACTATAAAATCAAAGGCGATTCAGATTGCCCTATCGTTGAAATCAATCTACAGAACAATGAAACGGTAAAAATCGAAAGAGGCTCTATGGCCTATATGTCAAACGTTGTGATTGAAGGTAAAATGAACAGCAACAAAAAAGGTATTGGCGGCGTATTAGGCGCCTTAGGGCGAAGCATTACCAGTGGTGAAAGCATGTTTATTACAGAGGCTACCGGCACAAGTCACGATGGATTGCTTGGTATTGCACCTTCTATTCCAGGAAAAATCGTATGTTTAGAGGTTACACCAGCATGTCACTACTATTTAAATAATGGTGCTTTTTTGGCGTGCGATAACACTGTTAGCTACGAAATGAAAACACAAAGCGTTGGAAAAGCATTATTTGGTGGAACCGGTGGATTCTTTGTCATGCATACATTTGGACAAGGCGACCTATTGATCAATGCATATGGCGACATTATGGAAATCAATGTAGATGCAGATCATCCAATCACAATTGATAACGAACACGTTATCGCATGGGACGATTCTTTAGATTATGAAATCAAAATTGCATCCGGGACATTTGGATTCACTACAGGCGAAGGTTTAGTGAATGAGTTTCATGGAAACGGAAAAGTTTACATCCAATCTCGTAACCTACATTCATTAGCTGATGCATTAATCCCATTTATACCTCAAGGAAAGAACTAAAAAAAAGCGTGAACTATTCACGCTTTTTACTTACAATCGTCCCCCTTGCAGTCAATACATGAGCGCACGCATTTACTACCCTTTAATTTTTTAAAACTCTCTTCACTAATTGTATGTTCCATACGACAAGCTTCTTCTTCTGCAAGAACAGGTTCTACACCAGCATGAAGCAATTGATTCTTAAAATAAATATGCCTTTCATACACTTGACTCGCCTGTTTTTGTCCTTGTTCTGTAAAGAATAAATATCCTGTTTTATCCGTATAAATCAATTCTTTTTCTTTTAAGTCTTTCAAAGCATGTGAAACACTCGGCTTAGAAAAACCTAGAGCTGCCGCCACATCAATAGCACGAACATTCTCTTGTTGAGACTTTAATACATATATTGTTTCTAAATAATCTTCCTGAGATTGTGTTAGCTGCATTTCTATTCCTCCGGTTAGTTTTAACTTACCATAAAAGTATAACAAAATTTCACATAAGATTCAAAACTTTTGCACAAAAAATAAAGTTAAGATACACTAGTAAAGTAAATTTACGCAAAAGGAGAACAAAAAATGTTTAAATGTAATAAATTATTAGGCGTATCTCTAGCAGCCGTTATGAGCATTTCAGCCACTGCCACGAACGTATTCGCAATCGATACATCTGTTATAGATGAAAAATGGGGTAAACCAACCGTTGTATATGGTGGTGGTTTAAGTGAAGATCAAATCCAAAGTACACGTGAACTATTTGATATTGAAGATACAAATAACGTCTACGAAACAAGTGTTGATGCCAACGACTTATACAACTATTTAGGAATTGCTGGTGGAGATACATCCAGTTTGATTTCAAGTGTTATGGTTCAAAAACAAGATTCTGGTACAGGTGTAAAAGTAAAGATCATCACACAAAGCAATATCACAAAGATCACATCCAACCAATATGCCAACGCCGCAATTACAGCAGGTGTCAGTGATGTTGAAATCGATGTTGCTTCCGTTTCAAAAGTAACCGGAGAATCTGCTTTAACTGGTGTTTACAAAGCGTTAGAAGCTAACGGAGAAACACTAGATCCAGATCGTACACAAGTTGCACAAGATGAGCTTGAAACAACAAACGAAATTGCTCAAAATAATGCAGACGATTCTAATTTTGACTCTGCCCGCTTAGATCAGGCTTTAGTAGAAATCAAACAAGAGCTTGCCCAAATCAAACAGAACCAAGGTAGTGCTGCAACTACCGAACAAGTTGAACAAGTCGTACAGGATGCTTTGAAGAAATTTAATTTAAGTGACATCATCTCTCAAGACGATATTGATAAATTGATTGCATTCGCCAAGAAATATCAAAACACTTCAGCTATTGACTCACAAGAAGTATTAAATCAATTAAACAAATTGTCTGGCAGTTTAAAAAATCAATTATCTGGATTATTCAACAAAGCCCAATCTGAAGGATGGTTTGACAAGATTATTAACTTCATTAAAAGTCTCTTTAACTAAAATAAGGAAGTCTTAAGCGACTTCCTTTTCATTTGCCATACGATATATTTCAAGCATATCCATTTCATCCAACTCTTTAAATTTTCCAATTGTGCGCGTATGCTCAAAGCTGCATTTGTATGTTAATTCATACAATTCCGGTTCTGTACACTTACGTTTTAACAATCCTTGAATACTTGTCGGCATGCCGATACTTCTAAAGAATTCTTCCATCTTTTCAATAGTATTCAAAGCGCAAGATAATGTATCCGAATCATCCAAGCCAAACACACGATGTCCAAGCTTGGCAAATCGCGTTGGATTTTCCATATATACATGATTTGCCCAACTATCCCAAATGGCCGCAAGACCTGCACCATGTGCTACATTAAACATTCCACTTAATTCATGTTCCAATTGATGGCAAGCCCAATCTCCTAAAGAGCGATCTCCAGTCATGTCATTGTGTGAAACACTACCTGCCCACATAATTTCAGAGCGTGCCTGCTCGTTAGAAGGATCTTCTAAAAGAATTTTTGCGTTTTTTATGACAGTACGGACTAAACTTTCTGCCATTTGATCTACCAAATCCAATGTTTGGTATGGCGTAAAATATCGTTCCAATGTATGCATAATAATATCCGTACACCCACACATTGTTTGATATCGAGATACAGTATATGTTAATTCTGGATTTAAAATAGAAAATTTAAAATATCCATAATCACTGCTTAAACCACGTTTCAGATTACCATCTTCATTTGTGATTACGCTTGAATTGCTCATTTCACTGCCTGTTGCGGATAGTGTTAAGATACACCCCATAGGTAAAGCACCCTTCACCTTTTTCTTTTTTGCGTAATAATCCCAGACAGCACCCTCATTATAAACGCCATACGCAATGCCTTTGCTTGAGTCTAAAACGCTTCCTCCACCAACAGCAAGAATAAAGTCAACTCCTTCTTCTTTACAAATTTGAATTCCTTCGTTCACCTTTGAAAGTAGTGGATTGGCAACAACACCTCCACACAAACAATAGGCAATATTTTCTTCATCAAGTGCCTTTTTCACTCGATCCAAAAGACCGGATTGAATGGCACTTTTCCCTCCATAATGAATCAATACTTTCTTCGGATGATATTCTTGTAAAATCTTTCCAACCCTTTGTTCCTCATCTTTACCAAAATACACTTTTGTTGGTGCATAAAACTTAAATTTTTCCATGTTTACCCCTTTTAAATCTTTTTCATTGAAACAGCTTCAATCAACAAGCTAAGACCAGCCACAACCAAATAGGTCGCAATAATATAATTAATGACTAAAGCACTTTGGAATGGCATTACCAAAAAAATAATACCTAACAACAGATTGACCCAACCTGTCAAACTTAAATATTTCGTATCGATCACTCTAAAGAAACTAAGTCTAGACCCCCAAGTAATCTTTTGAATACCATTAACCAATAGCACAAATGCAAACAAGAATGTCAATGTACTTACAGTAATTGTAACTGGCATCGTGCATAATAAACAACCTAGCAAAATATTTAAGATACCACTGGCTAGCCACATTGCATCTCTAAAGAAGAAGGTTGTTGTGATATATGAATAAATTTCACATGCACCCCAAACAATCAAGCCAATGGCTGCGATAATTTGAATCGTTGTGAATACCTTTTCTGGAAACGCAAAACATAAAATACCAATAAAAATCAATACTATACTTAATATTATACTCATTCTTTTAGCCTTTTTATACCTTTCATTCCATTGTGTTGTGAATTCATCAATATAATCATAATCAGAATCAAACCATTTCATAAGTAACATCTCCTTTATGATTTCAGTATAACACTATTTTTAGCACTTTCAACGTCGTAGTGCTAGACACATTTCAAATTCTGTCTATTATTGTAAATTTATGTCATCAATGATAAACTTTTACTTGTCGAAAAAAAGGAGATTTTAAATGTTTAAAAAATACCTGATTGTGTTTTTTGTATCTATGGTACCCCTTATTGAACTTCGTGGAGCCATCCCAATCGCAGCCGGAATGGGATTACCATTTATACAATATTATATAATTGCGATTATTGGAAATATGATTCCTGTTCCCTTCATCTATTTCTTTGCCAGAAAGATTCTTGTCTGGGGAGCTGACAAGCCAGTTGTCGGAAATTTCTTTACGTGGTGTCTAGAAAAAGGTGAAAAAGGTGGTAAAAAATTACAAGCCACTGCAGGAAAAGGATTGTTTGTAGCCCTATTATTATTTGTGGGAATTCCATTACCAGGAACAGGAGCCTGGACTGGTACACTTGCCGCTAGTATCTTAGATATGAATTTCAAATCGAGTGTACTAGCCGTTATGTTAGGTGTCATTTTAGCTGGTATCATCATGGCTCTTGCGAGTATGGGATTGTTTGGAGCACTTGGAGCACTATTCTAATAGTGCTTTTTCTTTTATCTAAAAGAAAAAAGGTTTGAAAAAAAATCAAACCTTACTTAAACATATTGTGCCTGAAAAAATAAACAGTCGCAATTACACAAGCTAAAATAGCTACAAAACTTGGAAACCATACAAATGGGAATGGCAACTGTACGTTCATCCCATAGAATCCAAAAATAATATTTGGGATAGCCATAACAATTGTGATTACAGTCAATTTATTCATGACAATGTTCATATTATTAGAAATAATACTCGCAAACGTATCCATCGTACCTGCCATTGTGTTTGAGTAAATGTTACACATCTCGATGGCCTGATGGATTTCAATCATTACGTCTTCCAACAAATCTTCATCCTCTTCATATAATTGAATCTGTTTTCCACGCATAATCTTACTTAATGTAACCTCATCTGATTTTAAAGATGTTGAAAAGTAAACCAATGACTTTTCTAAGCCTAACATTTCAATCAATTCATCATTTTCTACAGACTGATGCAAACGCGTTTCTGTTCGACTTGATAAGCGGTCAATTTGGCGTAAACAAATCAAGAAACGTTGTGAAATACGCAATGCCAAGAGTAAGAAAAATCTTGTTTTTAAACGTGTATCCATACCTTTTATTCTACCTTGTGACATTTCTAAAATACTCCAGTTTTCATATAAACTGATTGTCACAACATACCCCTTTAAAATCACAATACCAATTGGCAATGTAGAATAGGTTGAATCAATTGAATCATCATCTTCATTTTCTGCACTTGGGTAGTCAAAGATAATCAACACTTGTCTAAAATCATCATCATAATCAATATGTGAACTTTCTTCTTCATCCAACGAAGATTTTACAAATTCAGGTAAGATTCCTATTTGTTCAATCAAAAAATTTCTTTCTTCTTCCGTAGGTGCAACCGCATTGATCCAGCATCCTGGTTCTGGTTCTGCAATTCTGCGTGTTCCATCTTCAAACGTTTTATAAAATTCTAACACAATTTGTCCTCCTTATATCTTAAACGAAGACAAATCTCATGTCTCCGAACGTATTTGTTTTTTCATAATTATAATAACTCGGGTCTGGAGACATGTTTTCACCTACTTTCATACATTAATTATTGTATCATATCCATGTCAAAATCTCGTGAATTTTCACAAAAAAATGACTAGTATAAACTAGTCATAAGGTTTGTATTCAACTGTTTCTTTGTCAAAATCAATAAATAACTGGAATGCATTACGATTTTCATCTTCATCCCAAATTTCCACAAACTTAGGAGTCACTTCAATTAAGATTTCTGTATCAATGTGTGAATATGCATTATAGCTTTGCCACAAAAATTCTTTATATTTCTTTTCAAAAATACGTCCTGGCTCATCAACAACCAAACCTAAGTTTTTAGCTGTTCCCTCTACTTGCACTCCATTAAAGCACATAGCTACTTTATCATTTTTGAACAATTGTTGTGTTTTTCTAAAGTTTTTATCTGTCTTAAAATAAATCTTGTCATTGTAGAAAACGCAACTTACATTTCTTACCATAGGATAATCATCCACACAGCTAGCCAAAGCCATGATTTTATAATCCCCTAATTTTTCATCCATAATTTTTTTTGCTTCTAAAAGTTCCATGTTTTTCCTAACCTTTCATAACTAATATTAAAACTGCAATTGATACAATAATAAATGCACTGACAATTCCCACATCTTTTGTAAGTCCTTCACTTGTATTAGACTGTGGAACAAACTGCGTGCTTCTCAGTGCATTTACAAGTGGTTTGTAGATCAACATTGCACAGGCTGCATTTAATGTACATTTAATAATATTGAATGGAACAATACCTGGAAGTAACATACCGACCACTGCACTTCTTGGCATTTGATAATAAATTGGTGTAATAATGTAGTTCCATAATGTCATACTCAATGTGCAGCATACAGTTCCTAATACCAAGCCGATGATAGCTCCCTTTTTAGAGTGTTTATACTTATAGATGCAGGCTGCAACACATGCGAATGTACAAGTTGAAATCACATTCATCAAAACATCTAATAAATTTCCTCCACGGAATACGATTTCTAAAAACGAACACAATAGACTCATAATAAAAGATGTCATAGGACCATAAATAAATCCTGCAATCACAATAATGATATCTTTTGGATCGTAGCTTAGAAAAGATACGGCTGGTACAATTGGAAATTGTATCAATAAGTTTAAAACCATTGCCATCGCACTTAAGATCGCAATCGTTGTTAGTTTCTTTGTTGAACTCATAAATCATCATCCCTTCATATATCAACTAAAAAACGTGCCTAAAGAAAATCCCCTAGGCGCGTTTAAATATACAAAAGAATATATAAAAACATCTTCTTCCATCCAGACTATACTGTCGCCACTGGAATTGCACCAGTTCATGCATAATGCTCGCGGGGTTTACCGCCGATAGGGAATTTCACCCAACCCTGAAGATTTAATTTATGCAAATTCAGTATACACTTGTTTCAAGTAAAAAAAAAGAGCAAATTAAATTGCTCTTTGTAGTATCCTTAAATCATAAGCCATGTTCTGTTCCACTTGCGTGGTGACAGTCATTTATCTATAGCATAAAGCTATCCAGCCTTCCTTTCGTTTCATTCCAGCCGGTTCCCCTACCAAATTTGGGTTTCTCGCTTGTGGGGTTTACCCGTTCCACCCTATACGTTTCCATATAGATTCGTCTCTGTGGCACTTTTAAAGTTTGTTTACATAGTTTCCCTTAGCAAACAAAACAGCCGTCAAGCAATAACTTGCCTAGACTTATTTATTCATCTAGCACAAACACTACAATCATCACAGATTGTGCGAGCATGGACTTTCCTCTAACTATCTAAGTAGCCAGCGACTGTCGATTTAATTCACTATTCTTCGCTTTGATTAAATACAGCTTTTTCCAAACGTGCAATACGTTTTAAGATATCTACTGTATTACTGCTTCCATTCACAAAATCAGAATTTACTTTTTCGTTTAAGTTTTCATTCTCACTTTGTAGCGCAAACAACTGTTGCTGTAATTCTTTGATTTTTTCTTCATAACGAGTGACTGCAGCACCTAATTCTTCTACTTTTTCATCATATTTCTGATAATCTTCAATTACCATATCTAGAAATTCATCTACTTCAGCAGGGGCATATCCCTTCAAGTCTACATGAAATTCTTTTTCATAAATTTCCTGAGCTGTCAAATTCATATCTTTTGCCATATATAAGTCCCCCTATATCTACCTAAATATTATGAATGTTTTGCACAAAAAAATCAACTCTGACTTTTCAGATTCATTGAATGTTCATCCTTTTTCATATATAATGTTCGTGATGAGCACTATTAAATATCCGAATGCAATTTCAACCATAAATACAATGCAACAAAAGAGTTATAGTTCTCGAGGTATGCGCCTCGAAAACGATATAAACGACTCTAATAAATATTATAGAGAACTCGATAAAGCTTTGATTTATAAAAAGCCAACACCCGTTCAAGTTGTTCATGTGGACTATCCAAAAAGGCAAAGAGCTAAAATCACTGAAGCTTACTATAAAACGCCTTCCACGACGGACTACAACGGCGTATATCGAGGTAAATACATTGATTTTGAAGCAAAGGAAACGAAAAATAAAACGAGTTTTCCACTCTTTATGATTCATCCACATCAAATCAAACATCTAAAAAAAGTTGTATTTCATGGAGGTATTGGTTTTTTTATTATTCGATTTAATTATCATAACGAAACATACCTTGTTGATTCAAAACTGCTCATAGATAAAATAGAAAATATAGACAAAAGCTCTATACCATATTCTTGGTTTCAATCCCACGGGATTCTTATTCAAGAAGGATTATATCCTAGGTTAGCGTATTTAAAAGCTGTAGATGAACTCTATTTTAAGGAGGATAAGTAAATGGCCCAACCACAAAACGAACAAAATAAGCCAAAAACACAAAAGACAAACAGAAGAAAACTAGACATTTGGAATAAACTAGCCGTATCCGTCTTATCTATATTTTTAGTTGGATGCATCTCCGTATTCTTCATTCTTGTCAACATCATCAACGATCCTGACGGCATGCGCTTTTCGCAAGACGGTTTGACTACATTATCCAATTCAAGACTTTACGATGCTTCAGGCAACGTATTCTATGAACTTGGAGATGAAATTCGTGAAGACGTAACCTACTCACAAATTCCACAATCTGTAGTCGATGCTTTTTTATCAATTGAGGATTCACGTTTCTTCGACCACAATGGATTTGACTTGCCACGTTTCTTGAAATCCGCTATGGCAAACTTGAAATCTGGAAGTCTTGCTCAAGGTGGTTCTACATTAACCATGCAGATGATTGATAATGCATTTACTAAGAACCAGGAAAAGAAATTAGAAACTGAACAGGGTACGGTCACAACCGTTCAAAAATTAAAATTAAAAGTTCAAGAAATCTATCTTTCATTGATTGCTGAACAAAGCATTAATAAGGAACAAATCTTTGAATACTACGTAAACCGTATTTGGTTTGGTTCAGGAAACAATACACGTGGTATTCAAAAAGCCGCACAATACTTCTTTAACAAAGATGTATCCCAATTAAATTTAGGTGAAGCTGCCTTCTTGGCTGGTTGTATCAATGCACCAGATACATACAATCCATTAAATAATTTAAACGAAGCAAACACAAAGCTAGATCATTTAAAAGCTGCTCAAAATCGTAGAAATGTAACTTTGGAATTGATGTTGCAACATGGTTATATTACGGAAGAAGAATTTAATCTTGCTTCAAGTCAAGATTTGTCATTCTCTTTAGAATATGTAGAGCGTACAAGTGATGATCCAAATCAAGCTTATATCACACAAACATTAAGTGAAGTTATGGAATTAACTGGACAAGATCCAGCCATTATTCCAATGGATATCTACACTGCACTAAATCAAGATGCTCAAAAACAAGCTGATGAAATCTGTAACGGTAACATCGTTCAATTCCCTAACGAATATTTCGATGTTGGTTTCTCAATGATTGAAAACGATACAGGGGAAATTATTGCAGTTGGTCCTGGCCGTCGTTATCACTCAGACTCCGTAAAAATTGATTACTCAAACGAACCAAATCAACCAGGTTCAAGTATGAAACCATTACTTGCCTATGCAAGTACATTTGATATCTTAGGATGGTCTACCGCTCATCAGGTAAACGATAAGAAAAAAGACTATTGGAAAAATGGTTCTTACGCTCCTAAAAACTCAGACGGTAAATACAATGGTATTATGAGTTTACAAGATGCATTAGGTGTTTCAAAAAATACCACAGCCGCTCAAGCTATGATTGATTTAGTAACCGCTAAAGGCTATGATTACTGGATCGATTATTGTAAAAAGCTTGGTTTTAGCGATGAAGTGGCTGAAGGATTTAATGAACAATACGCAATCGGTGGTTCGAGCATGCGTGCAAGCCCAATCCAACAAGCAAGTGCTTATTCAACATTTGCGAATGGAGGTAAGCGTGTGGATGCTCACCGTGTAAGAAAAGTAGTTCGTAGATCCGATAAAAAAGAATTTAAGACAAACGCTAAAACATATGATGTTATTAGTGAACAAGCCGCATGGATGATTTCGCAATTACTTGAAAAAGTAGTTTCAGGTGGTTACCAAAACTACAACGAAATTCTTGCGAGCAACTATACAGTATATGGAAAATCAGGGACAACAGACTGGCCTGCAAATAGCTATGGAATTCCTGAGGGGGTTGCCAAAGATGAATGGTCAGTAGGCTATACAAATAAATATACAATCGCTTGTTGGAGTGGATATACAACGGATGCCATCACAAACTATGGTATGTATATTACTTGGGATGATTTAAATATTGCTTCAGCATTCCATATTTCACACTACATGCTTGATTACATGCAAAAATATGCAACATATTCTGCACTTGAAAGACCTAGTGGTATCTCAGACTACAAGGGTGGATACATCAAAGATGAATTCAAATCAAAAGGTGATACAACATCTGATAACAATGATGCGCAAGATGCTTGTGAAGCTAGTGGTGGCGAATGGGATGAAGAAAACCAGACATGTAAAAAGTCTGATGATAAAGAAAGAGAAGCTTGTGAAGCCGATGGTGGTGAATGGGATTCTGAAGCTGGTACATGTAAAAAAGAAGAAGAAAAAGAAGAAACGAACGAAGCCGAAAAAACTTGTACAGATAACGGCGGAACTTGGGACGGAAGTGCATGTACATATCCTTCTACAGAACCAACAGAACCTACAGAACCTACAACACCTGAGCCAACGGAACCTAGTACTCCAGGAACAGATACTTCCACAGACAACACAACAGGCTATGTTTGGTTTGATCGAAGAAATCTCTACAATATATTCGATAGATTATAACAATGAAAGTGCTCAATTGAGCACTTTTTTTGTACACAAAAAAAACAGGGATCATTTCCCTGTTTCAAGTATTGTATTCGCAATTTGAAGTTGTTTCTCAGTTGGCGGATCAATTCCTTCTAAAGGATATCCTAAGCCAAGTTCTTTCCATTTATAAGCCCCTAGAGTATGGTATGGTAATACTTCTATTCTTTCTACATTTTTTAATTGAGCAACAAATTGATGTAGTCGTTCCAAATATTTTTCATCTGTATTGATTGTCGGTACCAACACATGACGAATCCATACTGGCTTTTGAATATCCGACAAATACTTAGCTAGTTCTAAAATATTTTGATTCGTATGTCCCGTTAAATCTTTATGAGCCATTTCATCAATATGTTTTATATCTAATAATACTAGATCTGTAACATTCATAAGTTGTTTAAACTTAGAAAAGAATGGTTCTTCAAAAGTAAATGGTTGTCCACAAGTATCCAAAACTGTATTGACACCTTCTTTTTTAGCTAATGTAAAAAGTTCAATCAGAAAATCAATTTGAAGTAATGGTTCACCACCACTGACTGTAATACCACCATTATCTTTCCAGTAAGGACGATATCGTAAAGCTTTCTTTAATACCACTTCTGCACTTTGATCTGGCTCTTTAGTTTTCCAAGTATCGGCATTGTGACAAAACTTACAACGCATATGACATCCTTGCATAAAGATGACATATCTTACGCCTGGTCCATCTACAAGGCCAAACGTTTCAATCGAATGAATTGCTCCTAACATAATATCCCCCTAACTAGAAAGAGCCTTATTAAAGGCTCTTGTGACATGTACGACTAATAACATCTAATTGTTGTTCGCGAGTTAAATCAATAAATTTAACGGCATAGCCAGAAACACGAATTGTAAAGTTTGCGTATTCCTCTTTTTCTGGATGCTCCATCGCATCTTTTAATTTTTCTACACCAAATACATTCACATTCAAGTGGTGAGCACCCTGATCAAAGTATCCATCTAATACATTCACTAAGTTATTTACTCTTTCCTCTTCATTGTGACCTAACGCATCTGGATTAATTGTTTGCGTGTTACTAATTCCATCTAACGCATATTCATAAGGAAGTTTTGCGACAGAATTTAGCGATGCCAACAATCCATTTTGTTCTGCTCCATATGCAGGGTTAGCACCTGGTGATAATGGTTCACCTGCTTTTCTTCCATCTGGAAGCGCACCTGTAGCTTTACCATATACAACATTTGAAGTAATTGTAAGAATTGAAGTCGTTGGTTCACTATCACGATATGTGTGGTGTTTTTCAATCTTACGCATAAATGTCTTTAATAACCATACGGCAATTTCATCCGCACGATCATCATCATTTCCATAACGAGGGAAATCCCCTTCGATTTCATAGTCAACAACCAATCCATCTTCATCACGAATTGTCTTCACTTTTGCGTATTTGATGGCACTCAATGAATCTACTACATGTGAGAATCCAGCAATACCCGTTGCGAAAGTTCTACGTACATCTGTATCAATCAAAGCCATCTGGCTTGCTTCATAATAATACTTATCGTGCATATATTGAATCAAATTCAAAATATTTACATATAACCCTGATAACCAATCCATCATGATATCGTATTTATGCATTACTTCATCATAATCTAAATACTCACTTGTGATAGGCTTATATTCTGGACCTACTTGTACTTTTGTCTTTTCATCTACACCACCATTGATAGCGTATAGTAAACATTTAGCTAAGTTTGCACGAGCACCAAAGAACTGCATTTCTTTACCAGTTTGCGTAGCACTTACACAACAACATACCGCATAATCATCTCCCCATACAGGACGCATTACATCATCATTTTCATATTGAACACTACTTGTATCAATACTTACTTTTGCAGCATATTTCTTGAATGGTTCTGGTAAATTTGAAGAATACAATACAGTTAAGTTTGGTTCTGGACTCGGTCCCATATTTTCAAGTGTATGCAAGAAACGGAAACAAGTTTTAGTAACCATACTTCTTCCATCCATACCTAAACCACCAACATCAAGTGTTGCCCAAACTGGATCTCCTGAGAATAATTGGTTGTAGCTAGGAATTCTAGCAAACTTAACCATTCTAAATTTCATTGTCACATGGTCAACAATTTCTTGAATTTCACTTTCTGTGAAGACACCATTCTCTAAATCTCTTTCAAAATAAATATCTAAGAATGTTGAAATACGACCTACTGACATAGCCGCCCCATTTTGTGTTTTAATAGCAGCTAAATATCCAAAGTATAACCATTGTACTGCTTCTAATGAGTTTTTAGCAGGCTGAGAAATATCATATCCATAGCTTGCTGCCATAATTTTCATTTCTTTTAACGCCTTGATTTGTTCAGCCAATTCTTCACGCTGACGAATCACATCATCGCTCATTGTTCCATCGCCACAATATGCGAAATCTTTTTGTTTCTGCTCAATTAAATAATCAATACCATAAAGTGCAACACGACGATAATCCCCTACGATACGTCCACGACCATATGTATCTGGTAATCCTGTAACGATTTTGTTACGACGTGCTAAACGCATTTCTGGTGTGTATGCACTAAATACAGCATCATTGTGAGTTTTATGATATTTTGTGAATATTTCATGTAATTTTTCACTTGGTTTATATCCATAAGTTTCACATGCCTCTTCACTCATACGAATACCGCCATAAGGCATAAATGCACGTTTTAATGGTTTATCTGTTTGTAAACCAACAACCTTCTCTAAATCTTTATCTAAATATCCAGGGCCATAAGCAGTTAGACTCGAAACCACTTCTGTTTCCATATCCAATACGCCACCTTTGGCACGCTCTTCTTTTTGTAGTTTTTGAAGTTTTTCCCACAAAGTATTTGTCGATTCTGTTGGACCTTCTAAAAAGCTTTCATCCCCATTATAAGGTTTGTAGTTATTTTGAATAAAATCTCGAACATCTACCTCGTCCTGCCATTTACTGCCTTTAAATCCTTGCCATTGTTCTTTCATGATTGCCTCCTTCTAATGACAGTTAGTTTAAACTAACAATTATTTAAAGTTTACTATGATTCCTTCGAGTAGTCAATTAAAAAGACCCACCGAAAAGACAAAGTAAACTTGCCCAGACGGTCGGCCTATAACATCATACTTCATGTGGTAACTCCACTTCCGTCAGTCATATGATGTTCAAATCATAACAAAGAACCATCAATTACGCAAGCGTTTTCACCATGGACATGAATTTAGCTTTGTGCTTCTCCAATATTTGTCATTTTAAACCCCTCTCCATGCACTTCATGAGACTCTACAACCACAAAGAAAGATTCTGGATCCGCTTCTTGTACAGCCTTTCTTACTTGATACATTTCTTTACTGTTACATGCACACATTACCACTTGCATATCATCTTGTTTATATCCACCTTGTGCATTTAAAATCGTACTTCCCCTTTGACTTGTTTCATCAATCACCTGACAAATTCTTTTTCCGTGTTTTGTCACAATAAAAGCGACCTTACCAGAATTCAAACCATAAATCATTTTATCCACTACAACCGCGAATAATAAATTTACAATCATACCATAAATCATTCCATCTACATCTTTAAATAAAATACCACCCACTAGAATAATGCCAACATCCGACAAAAAGGCAATATTTCCTAAAGATAAATGAGGCCTCAATGCCTTTACAGCCATGATGATAAAATCAGATCCTCCTGTAGATGAATTTCTTGTATAGATTATCGCATAGCCAATTCCACCAAAAACTCCCGTACATAGGGCAGCTAATAATCGATCTCCTTGGTAGACTGGAAATAATGGTGCCACATAGTCGATAATCAATGAAGATACAATCATACAACGAATGGAACTGATAAAAAACTTCTTTCCTAATAATTTGTAACAAAGTATCGCAACAGGTATATTCAATAGAATTGTTGAAAAACCAATGGGAATATTAAACAAACGATACAAGATAATTGAAATTCCTGAAAATCCTGTCATAGGAAATTTAGCTTGTACGGCAAAGTTATAGATGCCAATCGCTACAAAAATACTGCCAACAAGTTCCCACATCATTTGTACCAATAATTCTCTTATCTTATTCATACTTACCTCCAAAAAAAAGAAGCGCCTAAGACCAAATCTTACAGTGAAATCACTGCACCTACGATTTGATCCTAGACGCTTTAACCACTCATCCGGTGAAGAGTGAACGTTATTTAAATGTACCAATTTATTGTATGGAACATAACCATTAAAGTCAAGAAGAATCAGCTAATTCGCCATTTGTGGGATGTTCAATGTATAGTGAAAATAGTAATATTTTAGATGAAAGGAGGCCCATTATGGACACAAAAAAGATAGGAGCCTTTATCGCAATGAATCGAAAGAAAAAAGGATATACACAAGAGCAGTTAGCTGAAAAATTAGGGGTGACAAATAAAACAATTTCAAGATGGGAAAACAGGCATTATATGCCTGACTTATCTTTACTTGAACCTTTAAGTAAAGAATTAGATATCACATTAAATGAACTTTTAGCTGGAGAAGAAATCGTTAAAGAAGAGGCTATGGAGTATTCTGAACAAAACCTAATTCAAACCATTGATTATACAGATAAGAAAATCAAGGATGAACACAAAAAAATATCTTTATTTATTATAGGGCTTGGCATTTTTACATCCCTTTGTGCATTTACTGTTTTCCCTTCTGAAAGCAGCTGGGGCAGCATCTATTCTATGATTGGATTGTTTTTATTTGTAGTTGGAATATTTAGAGAATTAAAATTTACTTCTCTACTCAAGAAAGGATTGGTTTCAACAATTCTATTCGCTTTACTTTTAGGAATCTTCTTTATTTTCGACTATGTCAGTGTAAACCAATTTAAACAACCACCCATCTATCGACTGACTACAACTACTGTATTTAGTGAGGATGGCAATAAAATGATTGAATACCAAAATCCATTCTACAATGTATTTCGCATCAATGCCGATACCCCCAATGAATATTATCGAATTGACGACAAGAAACAATATACCATTAATACCGTTCCAACAAGTCCTTTTAATATGGATAAAAGTTCATTTGAACAACTTCAACACTACAAAAGTCAATATATTGGTAATAATAGTAATACATCCCATTTACTAAATGCCTTACCCCTATCGGAATATGGCTATGTATTTGAAATTGATTCAAAAGGCTGTGGACTTATAGTAGATTATCATTGTACAGATTGGTACAACAACGAAAACTTATATATACATAAAGCTCTAGTGTACAATTCTGTATCTCTATTCAAATTGATTGATAATCTTGAATACATCACATTTAATTTTAGTGGAAGCAGCTATACAATTACACGAGAACATTGTCCACTCAACAAGAATATTGAACAAAAGATCAATGATAATGAGTTTATATCCGAAATGATGAAATTATTTGAAACAAATTAAAAAAACGCAAAAGCGTTTTTTTATTTACTATGAATAATTTCCTCAGCACGATCTAGTGCAGCACTGATACTTGGTTGGAAGTTTTCTTCTCCAACAAGCTCAATAAAGACTGCCTTTTCCATGATCTTCATCGGTTGATCATTCACATGTGAAAATACAATCGTGATTCCTTTGGACTTGCAAACCTGAACTAAATCTTTTAATGCGTTTAGTGCCGTACTATCTAATGCAGGAACACTGCGCATACGAAGAACTAGACATGTTGTAAAATCTTTGACTACAATTTCTTCAATTACACTAGCAGCACCAAAGAATAATGGTCCTGAAATCTCATAAACACGAATCTGAAGTGGAAGCTTTTGAAGGTGTTCATCAACATCGGGTGTATCCTCATCTACATATGTCCAGCCATTGACTTTTGTTTCTTCACTCATACGTTTAATGAATAATAAACAAGCAAGTACCATTCCTACTTCAATGGCTACAACCAAATCAAAGATTACAGTTAGCACAAATGAAGTGACTAAAACAATAATATCACTCTTAGGTGCTGTTTTAACTAAGTTCACAAAGGTACGCCATTGGCACATATTGTATGCGACAATAAATAGAATAGCCGCAATGGTAGGCATCGGAATCATTCCGGCATATGGCATTAAAACAACTAATACAATGACTAATGTGATGGAGTGGACCATGCCGGCAATTGGTGTTCTTCCTCCATTTTTAATATTGGCAGCCGTTCTTGCGATAGCACCCGTGGCAGGAATTCCTCCAAATAAAGCTGACGCAATATTTCCAGCACCCTGCGCAACAAGTTCCATATCCGAACGATGTTTTCCATTGATCATACCATCGGCAACCACACAAGAAAGTAGTGATTCAATGGCCGCTAATACAGCTATAGTTAATGCATTCGGTAGTGCATTTTGAATGACATTTAATGATAAGCTTGGAAAATGTAAAGATGGTAATGCATTGCTGATTGTATACAGATTTCCAATTGTATTTACCTTTAAAGGCAAGAATTGAACCATCAAAATTCCTGCAATAACGGCTAAAAGTGAGCCTGGAATTCTTTTAAAGATATATGGAGCAATAATCAAGATAACTAAAGATACCACACCTACAATCACGGCATCCATATTCATTGTAGAAAAATGATGGATTACAGCCTCAAATTTTTCAACCGTCTCAATAGGCTTTACTCCCGTTGGATAGGTTAATCCAAAAAAATCTTTTAATTGCCCAATCACAATCGTAACGGCAATACCCGAAGTAAAACCTGTTGTAATGGTAAATGGAATAAACTTGATTAGACTTCCAAAATGACATAGACCCATCAAAATCAAAAAAATACCCGCAAGAATCGTGGCAACAATAAGTCCATCCATTCCATCATGCGCTACAATTCCAGCAACAATCGTCGCAAATGCAGCAGTCGGTCCTGCAATTTGTACACTGCTTCCTCCTAGTGCTGAAATGACAAAACCTGCTACGATTGCAGTAAAGATTCCGGCTTCCGGTCCAACGCCAGAAGCAAGTGCCAATGCAATCGATAATGGTAATGCGATAATAGCTACAATAATTCCAGCCGTTACATCTTTGAAAAACTGAGACTTATCATAACTTTTAAGTGATGAAAGTAACATCGGTTTTAGTGAATTCATTTGTTAATATCCCTCTCTTTTTAACAACCTTTAAAGTATACCATAATTTAAGTATTTTTAAGGAATTTTCTATAGCAGTATTTGATATACTATACATATAACACTAAATTTCAGGAGAATACTATGAACAAAAAGACTAAAATTATAATTTTAATCTCAGCATGCCTTTTAATTGTCGTTATAGGCATCTATTTCTTATTTCCAAAAGGAAACAACAATCAAAACATCTATGTTCAAAAAGTTTCAACAATCATCGGATCTTCCTATACAGAAAATCGTTATTCAGGTGTTGTAGAATCCTCAGAAACAGTTGATATTAATCAAGATGGAAACAAATCCATTACAGATATGTATGTAAAAGCAGGGCAAAAAGTAAGTAAAGGAGATAAATTATTTTCTTATGACACTACAGAAGCAGCGAATTCGATTGCACAAAAAAAATTAGATATTGAAGCCCAAAACAATGAAATCCAAGCGCAGAATAATACCATTGCCGATTATAAGGCCGAACTAAATAAGGGTGGAGATAAAGTAGAGATTCAAGCACGAATCAATGATGCGAGTTATGCGATTCGTCAAGCTCAAAACACAATCAAAGCTACACAAACTGAAATCGAGCAGTTGAATAAACAAATTGAAAATTCTACCGTCCTTTCTACTATTGATGGAATTATTAAAGAAGTAAATAAAGATGGTGGAACGGATGAGAGTGGAAACCAAAAACCGCTAGTATCCATTACGCAAACTACAGATTTTAGAGTGAAAGGCTCTATTAGTGAAATGGGCACCATTTCTGAAGGGACAAGTGTCATTGTCAGAAGTCGTGTAAATGAAGATCAAATCTATAAGGGGACTGTCACAAAAGTAGAAACAGATCCTCAATCGAATTCGAACAATAACTTTAATGGAGCAGATTCAAGTGAATCTGCATCCAAATACCCTTTCTACGTCTCTTTAGACAACAACAAAGGTTTAATGCTTGGACAACACGTATATATTGAAGCGGATAATGGCCAATCTACAAAGAAAAAAGGTATCTGGCTAGATGCAAGTTTTATTGTTTCGGATGACAATGGAAATTCATATGTATGGGTATCTGAACGTGGTAAATTAAAGAAAAGAAAAGTAGAACTCGGTAAAACGGATGAAGAAACATTTGCCACAAAAATCAAGTCAGGACTAAACGAGGATGACTATATCGCGTGGGCTGATGATTCTTATTCAGAAGGAATGAAAACAACTACAGAATATCAGACGGAAACGGATGGTGATGCCAATGCTTCTTAATATACAAAATATTTATAAGAACTACGGTAAAGAACCTATGATTGTTCCTGTATTAAAGGATGTCAGTCTTGAAGTCGTACAAGGTGACTATATTGCGATTATGGGACCTAGCGGCTCAGGTAAAACAACACTTATGAATATCATTGGATGTTTAGATCGAGCAAGTTTGGGTACGTATCTGTTTGAAGATGAAGATATTTCTGAAATGAATGATGATGCATTAAGTGATCTTCGTTTAAATAAGATTGGCTTTGTATTCCAAAACTTCAATCTTCTAAGTTCGGAAACCGCCCAAGAAAATGTAGCTTTACCTTTGATTTATGCAGGTATTGATAAAGAGAAAAGAAATCAAAGAGCTATAGATGTATTAAATAAAGTAGGTTTACAAGATCGTATTTCATTTAAGCCAAGCCAATTATCTGGTGGACAAAAACAGCGTGTTGCGATTGCCCGCGCCATTATTAATAATCCAAAAATCCTACTTGCCGATGAGCCTACAGGCGCACTTGATCAAGCAAGTGGAAAACAAGTTATGGAATTATTTAAATCCTTAAATGATGAAGGTGTAACAATCATTATGATAACGCATGATGCCAACGTGGCAAGTCATGCCAAAAAAATTTTTCATATCATCGATGGAGAAATCATTGAAAATAAACAAGGAGGTGTGCTATGAAACCTTCTATAAAAAAAGGAATTATTATTACTTCTATATGTGCATTTACCTTAGTTGGAATTAAGTTTTATTTGAATTCAACAAACAAAATCGATGTAAACTCTGTATCCACATTGAATACAGGGTATTGGGATAACCCATCCACATCTACTGGTTTTGTATCCAATAGTGATACGCAATCCGTATTATATGATGCTTCTAAAACAATTACACAAGTATTTGTACAAGAAGGTCAACAGGTCAACGCAGGTGATCCTTTATTGTCATATGACCTAACTACACTTCAAAGTGCAGTAGATACAAGTCAATTGGATGTAGAAAAAGCTCAAAATGCGATTACACTTGCCGAGCATGAATTAAAGAAATTATTAAATACAACGCCTATTCCAGATGTTGTTGAAGAACCAGAAATTCAAGATCATACACCTGCACCATTGCCTGGTGTTCCTGCAAAAGATGGAAATGGTTTTTATCCTTATGTTCTATCTTTATCGCAAGCCGAAAAGAATTTCACGGCTTATAAAATCTATTACGCTTCTACAACAAGTGAAGCTCCTGAAAAAGGGCCTCATGAAGAGGCATCTTTATGGAAAGAAGAAAGAGAAACGAAAGAATCTAACAATACTTGTTGGTATTGGATTGAATATACATATACAGATAGTTCAACAAATGCGTATGATCCTAAAGATGTTGTAGAGTATTATAGTGATAAACAACAAATCCCAAATAAAGAAATCTTTTTAGCTGGAACTAAACAGAATCCGTATGTATTTAAGTTAAGCGAAAAGCAAGGGTTTGTGTATGGAAAGCTATTTTTAGACAATGCGAATCTAAACCAATACTTACGATTCGATGTGTATACAAATGATGGAGAAATTGATTCTTCATGGCTCGTTCGTTGTGACAAGTTTACCACTAAACAATCCATGAATGAAGGCGATATGTATTCGGTGATTTCACACACAAAGGAAGAACAGAAATATGTGGAAGTAGAACAAAAACCAAGTCAAGATATCTCATCGGGTTATACAGAAATAGAACTTGCGAAAGCCATTCGTGATAAGAAGCAAGAATTGAAGACGTTAGATTTAGATTTAAGAAAGGCAAAGCTTTCATTAAGTGAAAATAAAGCTTTATTAAATGACGGCATCGTTCGTGCAAAGCGCAGTGGTATTGTGCGTAATATAAAAGATCTATCAAATCCTATTCAAGATGGTAGTGCCTTTTTAGAAGTGGCAACCGGCCAAGGAACTTATATTAAAGGAAGCATTAGTGAATTGATGTTAAACCAAATCAAAGTTGGAGATACTATTTCTGCCTATTGTTGGACAAGTGGAGAAACGTTTGATGCCAAAATCCAAAGTATTGATACTGTACCTTCTTCAAATAGTAACTATAATGGTTCAGGTAATCCAAATGTGAGCTATTATGGTTTTGAAGCTTATGCCAAAGATGCATCGAAAATACAAGCTGGCGAATATTTGGAATTAACATTCAATTTGTCTAGTGACACTACGAGTTCGATTTGGCTTTCTAAGGCTTATGTCAAACAAGAAGGAAATAAGTACTATGTGCTAAAAGATGTTCATGGTAAATTGAAAAAGCAGTATGTGACCGTTGGAAAAATCGTATGGGGAGATACAATGGAAATCAAAGATGGACTTTCAGACACAGATTATATTGCGTTTGCGTATAGTAAAAACGCAAAAGAAGGCGTTAAGACGCAAAAATCTTCGGAGGCTACATCATGATTGAAAACATAAGATTATCATTTCGAGGTATTTTTGCGCATAAAATGCGATCATTCCTTACAATGCTAGGAATCATTATTGGGATTGCCTCTATCATTGCGATTGTTTCTACAATTAAAGGAACAAATGATCAGATTGAAAAGAATTTAATTGGTTCCGGAAATAACACGGTAAAAGTAGCTTTGTATCAAGAAGATTGGGAATACTTTTTTGATTCTGGTATTCCTAATGGAGTTCCAACTGTTTCAAAAGAAACACTTGAATCCTTAAAAAACATTGATCACGTAGAAGGTGCTACACTGTATCGTTCTAGGCAAAGTTATCAAGCCATCTTCCGCAATAATACATCTTTAGATGGTGGATACATCATGGGTGTCCAACAAGACTATTTCTCTATTGCCGGATTAACCATCAAAAAAGGAAGAGGCATTACAGATGAAGACAACAAAAAATTTAGACAAGTTGCCGTCTTAGACGAAACAAGCGCAAGACTTCTATTTGGTGAAGATGATCCAATCGGTAAAACCATAGAAATTTCTTCAACACCATTCACCATTGTTGGTGTTTGTGCCGATAAAGAAAATTTTGAACCTACAATGGAAAGCATTGATGATTATCATACATACAATCAATCTACGGGTTCTAAAGTCTATGTTCCTATTGAGTCTTGGCCATTATTCTATCAGTTTGATGAACCTCAAAGTGCATTACTGAAGGTGGATGCCACTTCAAATATGACTATTGTTGGAAAAGAAGCAGCCAGTGTATTAAATACATATGTCTCTTCTTCAAGTGTTCAATACAAAGCACAAGACTTATTGAAGCAGGCAAAAGATATTCAAAATCTTTCTAAATCCACAAATGCCATGTTAATCTGGATTGCCGGTATTTCCTTACTTGTTGGTGGTATTGGTGTTATGAACATCATGTTAGTAACGGTAACCGAAAGAACGAAAGAAATTGGTCTAAAAAAAGCCATTGGTGCTAAGAAAAAAGCCATCCTATTCCAGTTCTTAACGGAAGCCGTAGTACTGACTTCTATTGGAGGTATTGTAGGTGTATTAACAGGTATTGGTTTGGCTAAATTAATATCGATATTCAATGGTACTCCTGTATCCATTAGTATTCCTGCCATGATATTATCCGTATTATTCTCTATGGCAATCGGTATAATTTTTGGATTACTTCCTAGCTATAAAGCTGCAAATCTTGATCCAATTGAAGCTTTAAGACATGAATAAAAGCCACGCTTAAAAGGCGTGGTTTTTCTGTGGCTATAAGCCTTTACTGCCAGCTCGCGTCTCAAGGCGCTGCTTTCACTTCGTTCAAGCTATCGCTTTTGACTCTCGCCAGCCCTCAAAGGGCTTCATTTTTTACTATTTCTTTTTCTTTGCTTTTTCTTGTTTATATGCCTGTTGCTCTGCTTCTGAGAATGGATTTGCGTACTCTTTTACACTCATTTTATCCATTGCTATATCGTGCATTTCCTGCTCTCGAATATATTTTGCAACTGTTGCATCATTCAACCCTACAGTACTTACATAATATCCTTCACTCCAAAAATATCTGTTCCCAAACCTATATTTCAGATTTGCATGTCTGTCAAACATCATTAATGCTGACTTTCCTTTCAGATATCCCATAAATGCAGATACAGATAATGATGGAGGTATCATAACCAGCATGTGTACATGGTCCCTCATCAAATGTCCTTCTATTATTTCTACATGCTTGTATCTACATAATTCTCTCAATATTTCACCTAAATCTTTTCGATATTGATTGTATATCACTTTTCGTCTATACTTTGGAGTGAAAATGATGTGATACTTACACATCCATTTTGTATGTGCTAAAGCGTTTGCTTTATTAGCCATTATAATCACCATTCTTTCTTATTTTGATAGCTTGAACACCTTCATTATAGAAAGAATGGTGATTATTTTGTATAACATTTTTTTGATACCACCCGCATAGCAGGTGGTTTTGT
>JABLTQ010078073.1_pt1 | contig 70158 bp, 57 predicted proteins | sample 7160101 | NCBI WGS metagenome assembly JABLTQ01 (sample SAMN14651228, study PRJNA627086) | human gut metagenome | isolation source: feces | host: Homo sapiens | reverse complement strand
TAATGCTGGCAACTGGCAACAGGGGTTGCGCTCGTTGCGGGACTTAACCCAACATCTCACGACACGAGCTGACGACAACCATGCACCACCTGTCACCGGTGTCCCCGAAGGGAAAACTCTGTTTCCAGAGCGGTCACCGGGATGTCAAGTCTAGGTAAGGTTCTTCGCGTATCTTCGAATTAAACAGCATGCTCCACCGCTTGTGCGGGTGCCCGTCAATTCCTTTGAGTTTCAGCCTTGCGACCGTACTACTCAGGCGGAGTACTTAATACGTTAGCTTCAGCACTGGGTAACCCCAACACTTAGTACTCATCGTTTACGGCGTGGACTACTAGGGTATCTAATCCTATTTGCTACCCACGCTTTCGTACCTCAGCGTCAGTTAAAGCCCAGGTGGCCGCCTTCGCCACCGGTGTTCCTCCGAATATCTACGCATTTCACCGCTACACTCGGAATTCCGCCAACCTCTACTTCACTCAAGATGAACAGTTTCAACTGCAGTCTACGGGTTAAGCCCGTAGTTTTCACAGCTGACTTGATCACCCGCCTGCGCTCCCTTTACACCCAGTAATTCCGGACAACGCTTGCCACCTACGTATTACCGCGGCTGCTGGCACGTAGTTAGCCGTGGCTTACTCTGCAGGTACCGTCACTTTCTTCTTCCCTGCTTACTAAAGTTTACAACCCGAAGGCCTTCTTCCTTCACGCGGCGTCGCTGGGTCAGGCTTTCGCCCATTGCCCAATATTCCCCACTGCTGCCTCCCGTAGGAGTCTGGACCGTATCTCAGTTCCAATGTGGCCGTTCAACCTCTCAGTCCGGCTACTGATCGTCGGCTTGGTGAGCCGTTACCTCACCAACTACCTAATCAGACGCGAGTCCATCTGCAAGCGGTTTCCCTTTGGCATCATCTCCATGCGGAATCGATGCGTTATGCGGTATTAGCAACAGTTTCCCGTTGTTATCCCCCTCTCGCAGGCAGGTTACTCACGCGTTACTCACCCGTCCGCCACTAATCCGATCGGAGCAAGCTCCAATCTTCTTCGTTCGACTTGAATGTGTTAAGCACGCCGCCAGCGTTCATCCTGAGCCAGGATCAAACTCTTCATAAAAATCTTTTATGAAGATTCAATACTGAATCTACTTAGTACTTTACTTAGGTTTTTATACTAAAGGATATTGACAAGAACTTTTCTTTGTACATCTTGTCTTGTTTGTTGTTCAATTTTCAAGGACCGATTCGCTCCCGCTTCTCGCGACAGCTTGGTTATTATACCACCCCACTCACCACTTGTCAAGACCTTTTCTCAAAGTTTTTGATTTTTTTAGTTTTTCGGGCAAAATGCGCCGTTTATCGCGCCGCGCAAGATGGCAGCGCGGACGCATGACGAGGTTGTCAAAAATGTCTCGCTGCAAAGAGTAATCGCCTCGCAGCGCCTCTCAACGCGCCTTACACACATACGTCTCAAATTCACATCGCCGCAGACACATATTGCAAGCGCACACCGTAGCGGATAGGCACGCGCCGTTATGGATAAACGCGCATTATAACAGACAAACGCCGGCAATACATATAAACAAAAACGCCGCCCCGCGTCGGCAAGAGCACGACACGGGGATAGCATCATTCGTTATTCATAAAGCAAAATTGGAATCACAGCATGCAGCAGTATAATAAGCCGCCGCATTGAACGGAGAGCGATAAAAAAGATGCAGAATCGTCGAAAATCGTCACGTCGCCGTACAAGCGTACGTCGCGGTGCGAAAGCGAACGCAAAAAAAGCGAAAACATTTAATTCTAAGCAGGAATCCGTCAGGATTCCGACCCTTTACATGCCATAAAAGACATACTAAAGCTCAATTATAATAATCTGTTTTCGCTTTTTCGGTCCGGACGATTTTAACCGACCCGTTACGCGAGAGCAGCACCGAGAGCGTTAAGCTCAACTACGGTATCATCCTCGGGAGCATCATTACAGATGACCGGCTCGCAAGCCATAAGCGCGCCGTCGCCGACGCAGCGCTCCTCCCAGTTACGCATCCACTCGCCGTCGACGAAGCCGTACGAGCCGAAAAGCGCGATCTTCTTGCCCGACAGCTTGCTCTCGCAGCTCTCGAACATCGGCTCGAACTCGCTCTCCTCGAGCTGCTCGGAGCCCATCGAGGGGCAGCCGAAAGCGATAGCATCAAAACTCTCAACGAGGCTTGCGTCAAACTCCGATGCGGTAAGCAGAACAGCCTCGCCGCCCTTGCCGGTGATACCCGCTACGACAGCGTCAGCCATCGACTGTGTATTGCCTGTACCGCTCCAATAAACAACTGCAACCTTACTCATTTTAAATCAATTCCTTTCGTACGTGTAATAGTTTATATATATAATCAATCGGCAACCGTAAGCTGCTCGACCGATCTTCCCTTTTGGTGCAGCCGCATATAAATATCGGTGCACTTTCTGAACTTGCGAAACGACTTTTCTGCAGCAGCCGCATCGCCGTATACCTTCCAACAGCCCACGCTTTTGCAGCCGTCGGCGCGATTCTCAATAAAACCGCGCACATCTTCCGGAGGATAACCGATAAACAGTCCTATCTCGTGCGGAAAGCTCTTATGTCTGCGCAGTCGCACCGAAAGCTCTGATATGCAGCGCTCGGGCGAAGATCTCGGATAACCGAGCTCGTCGAGCAGATCGCGCGCACCCTCCGTATCAAGATCGCGGCGCAGTGCCGACGGGCGGTATATGTAGACAATAGCCTTTCCTCCGAAGTAGCTCAACGGAAGCATTCGCAGATGCTTTCTGCCGAGCACGCGATTCCACTCGCGCATGTTCTCATAGAGCACGGATGCGCTCTCGTATTCGCAGGTAATGATATTTCCGGTCTTAAGCCCCGCGAGTGTCGGAGAGCAATGCCTGAGAATCATCTCCTCCGACATACGGTCACCTCATTTCACAATTTGTTTTGCCTCTGCTATGTAATTCTTTTTACATCCATTATGCATTTCTATTATATATATCATGTATATATCATGACATACCGCAGCATCCGCGGCTCAATTGAGTTAGCATATGCTAACCTGATGTTATATAATTCGGTTAGCCTCAGCTAACCGAATAAAGTATATCATATAACAGCCGGTCTGTCAAGCATAAATCGCAATATTCTTAAATATTCAAAAACATGTAACAAAGCTCGAGATATGCAGGAGGCAATAAGCGTATCCGCCACTCGAAATCGGAGCCGCTGCGCTGCAAGAGGTCAAGCTGTTAAGCGGCGGGATAGTTATGGGCACCGCGCGACAGCTGCGGTCGGCAGCATATTTTTAAATATACATATCGCTCGAACAGCAGGTGCATTACTACGCTTTGCAGGATCGCCGAAGGTCGCTGCGGGTCGTGCGGAAATTACCGAGCGGCAGATATCAGCGAGCACATCTCGGCTGCATAAAATAAAAAAGCGGTGCACCAAGGTGCACCGCACAGCGAAAACACCGATTACTCGGCATCTCCGATATCATCGTAGTCAGTATCATCCGATGCGGGATCAAGAAGCGCACGGATAGAAAGACTGATCTTGTGATTCTCATAGTCGATGTCGACAATCTTAACATCAACCTCATCTCCAACATGAAGAACATCCGCGGGAGAAGCGACCTTCTCGGTCGAAAGCTGAGAAATGTGGATAAGTCCGTCAACACCGGGGACAAGCTCAGCGAAAGCGCCGAAAGGCAGCAGACTTACGACCTTGACCTTTGCAACGTCGCCGATGGTGTAGGTGGACATGAATACATTCCACGGGTTGGTCTCCTCGGTCTTATATCCGAGAGAGATACGTCTTGCGTCCTTATCGAAGGACTTAACGTAAACGGTAATCTCCTGACCGATAGATACAACATCGGAGGGATGAGAGATTCTCGTCCAAGAAAGCTCGGAGCTATGTACCATACCGTCGATTCCGCCGAGGTCTACAAATGCGCCATAGCTTGTAAGGGACTTGACCTTACCGGTATAAACCTTGCCCTCTTCGATATTCTGCCAGAACTCTGCCTCGAGCTTCTTGCGCTCCTCGCGTGCAACGACGCGGATGGATGCAACAGCGCGGCGGCGAGACTCGTTGATCTCTATGATCTTAACACGCTGAGTGGTTCCGACAAGAGCAGAGATATCTCCGTCCTTCGGTACGCCGGTATGAGATGCGGGGATAAATACGCGAAGACCGAAAAGATTGATAAGAACGCCGCCCTTTACAGCAGCCTCGATCTTACCCTCAAGTATCTCCTGAGCTTCATATGCGGCAACGATCTTTCTCCAGCTGACGATATTCTCGATCTTCTTTCTCGAAAGAGTAGCGATACCGTCAACATCGCTGTACTTAACAACGATAGCCTCAATCTCGTCGCCTACATGATACTTCTCTGCAATTTCGGCAGCAGTGGTCTCACCGAGCTCGGTAGCGGGGATAATGCCCGTGACCTTAGCGCCGAGATCTACATGGATCTCGCCCGATGAAATACCGGTGATCGTTCCCTTTATAGTTTCGCCCGTGGAGATAGTCTTGAGTGACTGCTCGAGCATTCCCTCAAAATCTTCCCCCGCAGAGACAGTGTCAATAAGATTTTCCATTATATGTTTTACCTCCTCAATAATCCCGCTCGGAGTGGAAGCTCCGGCGGTTATCCCCACTTTCATGTGAGGCCGCAACCGATCAAGTGGTAATTCAGTCGTGTTTTCTGCAAGATACGTTTCGGCGAGATTGCGTTTTGCGGTGAGATACAACTTGTTAGTATTAGAGCTGTTCTTTCCTCCGATTACTACCATCATATCAACGTTCCGTGACATTAAAACAGCTTCATTTTGCCTTGTTTCGGTAACAGAGCATATTGTATCAAAAATAATCGGCTTTGTACATACCTTTTCAAAAAGTTTTTGGCATTTTCTCCATTCGGAAATTTTCTGTGTCGTTTGAGACACAAGAATTACCTTTCTGTTGTTAATATTGTACAGTCGAATTTTGTCACATAATTCCTCAGCTGTTTCACCGACCGCATATTCGCCCTTAACATAGCTGCATATGCCCCTGACCTCGGGATGGCCCTCGTCTCCGAGTATCGCCGTAAGCGTCTCGAGTGATGTGTTTTCGTCCACTATCCGGTGTATCTTTTTAACATACGGGCAGGTACAGTCCTCGACCGCGAACAGCGGATCGGCCGCCGCACGAGCCGCAAGCAGATCGCTCAGCCCCTTCGTGACACCGTGCGCCCTAATAACTATCGTACGTCTGATGCCGTCCGGCTCGCCTGCGCATATCTCGCGCAGCTCGTCCTCGCTCGCGGGGATAACGCCCTTGCGGCGCAGTCCCGATACGATATCGGGGTTATGGATAAGTTCGCCGGTAGTATAGAAGCGAATCCCGCCATCCGAACCGTCGATAAGCGACCTGACCTTATCCACCGCACGCTTTACACCGAAGCAGAAGCCCGCATATTTTCCCACCGTTATACTGCCCATAGCCGTTTTCCTCCGTATATTGCGATCATGCGCAAGTAATCAGCCACGCTCGCGCTCGGCAATGGCGCAGACCTCGCCGAACACCCGCTCGGTTACTATCTTAAAGCGATCGCGATCCCCGAGCGGCGCGCCGTTCTCCCGCTCGCGTTCGGCGATAAGAGCCTCGAGCTCCTCGCCCTTTATCGGCTTGCCTATAACAAGGCGGGTGCGTCGAAATGGCTTTATCTTCATTTCGCGGTTAACAAGCGCGACCGGAAGCACATCCGCGCCGGTCTTGACCTGAACCATTCCGACTCCGGGACGCGCGGTCTCGGGTCGAGGAAGCTCACCGGGCAAACGAGTTCCCTGCGCAAAATAGCCCACATTCTCTCCGCCGCGCAGAAGCTCAACGGTACGCTTTATAGCTCCTACATCAGCTGCTCCGCGCTTGATGGGGTAGGCGCCGAAGGCGCGTATTATAAGGCCGAGCAGCGGCACATGAAAAAGCTCAGCCTTGGCTACGAAATGAACCTGATTCCGCAGAGATGCTACAATGAGTATCGGATCAGCTGCCGATATATGATTTGAACAGACGATAAAGCCGCCGGAATCCTGCGGCTCATTCTCCGCATCGACTATCTCTACGCGAAACAGCCCGAGCATAATGCGTGCGAATATCGAGCGCATGACCACATAAAAGCGGCTTTTTTTTGTCTGATGACCGACGGCACGTCCATCGACGCTCCGCTCTTCTGTTTTTTGATCCTTTGTGTTCTGCTCAGACACCGGACTTACCTCACCGGCTCAGCGCCGGTAGCCTCACGAATTATACGAAGAGCCTCGGCAAGAGTCCCCTCGCGGTCGAGATTGCTGTTATCGAGTATAACGGCATCATCGGCGGCAACGGCGGGAGCGACGTCGCGCGTGCGATCAAGCTCGTCGCGGCGGCGCATATCGGCGAGAACATCCTCAAACGACTGCACAATGCCCTTTCCGTGCAGTTCGAGCATACGGCGCTTTGCGCGCACCTCATCACTCGCCGTTACGAATATCTTGACACTCGCGTCCGGCAGGATCACCGTACCGATGTCGCGTCCGTCCATTATGACATTATTCTCGCGTGCGAGACGGCGCTGTGTTTCGAGCAGGAATGCTCTGACCTCGGGTACGCTCGACACCGCCGATGCATACATCGATATCTCGGGCGTTCTGATCAGCCCGGTAACATCCTCTCCGCAAAGATATACGCGCTGCTCTCCGTTCTCGAAGCCGAGCTCTACTGTCAATCCGTCAAGCGCGTTAACAAACGCAGCCTTATCCTCGGGCGCTATTCCGCAGCGACTCATATAGAGACCGATAGAGCGATAAAGCGCGCCGGTATCAACATGAATAAATCCGAGTTTTTCGGCAAGCGTATGTGCGAGCCAACTTTTGCCCGCGCCTGCGGGACCGTCAAGTGCTATATTGATCATTTTGTTTTCTCCTTATCCTTCGTCTGCGGCGGAAATATATTATAAAAAATAATGCCCGCGCGGCAGCAGCTTCACATGCAGCTAAATGCCGTATCCGTCACAGAACTTTCAATACTGCGATGCAAGTATAGAATCCGCAGCAAGCGCAGCTGTCGAAAATGCTATCTGAAGATTGAAACCGCCGGTATATGCGTCAACGTCGATGACCTCTCCGGCGAAATAAAGCCCCGGTACGATGCGCGACTCCATACTGCGCGGATCTATCTCTCCTACCGCAACACCTCCGGAGGTCACAATTGCCTCTTCTATCGGGCGGGCATGCTCGACGGTGAGAGTAAGATGCTTAAGCACGCCGAGCAGCGACTGCCGTTCTTCTCTTGTTATCGTATTTATTTTTTTGTGCTCGGGAATGCCGGACAGACGTATGACGACAGGTATCAGTTTACGCGGAAGCAAATCGCCGAGCGCGTTAGCCATATCCCGGTTTGAGTACTTTGCAAAGTCGGAAAGCAGGCGAATGTCGAGCATTTTCTCGTCGAGTGCGGGCTTAAGATCAAGCTCGACCGTATATCTGCCCGGCTCTATTGCGCCGAGACGGCTCGATGCACTGAGGACCATCGGTCCCGATATGCCGAAGTGTGTAAACAGCATCTCTCCGAAATCCTCGTACACCGCGGAATCGCCGCGCAAGCGATCCTTTACTTTCAGCGCCGTGTTGCGCAGGGAAAGCCCCTGAAGCTCCCGACACCACCGCTCGCGCACAACAAGCGGCACAAGCGACGGGCGCGGCGGCACAACCGTATGACCGAGCGCACGGGCGAAGGCATACCCGTCACCCTCCGAGCCGGTCTGCGGGTACGATGCTCCGCCGGTCGCGATTATTACACGATCGCAGTCATAGCTGCCGCCAAGCGTTCTTACGGTAAAGCTGCGGGTGCACCGAGACTGTGCCGCACCGCCGATGCCGTCGGTCTGCGCGCCGAGTTCATCCGAACCGCGCTCACCGTGATACTCGACTGCCAAAACGGGAGAATTAAGCTCGACCCTGCCTGCATAGCTGCGCAGGCAGCGGACGATATCGGACGCTTTATCCGATACCGGGAACACCCTACCGCCGCGCTCGACCTTGAGCGGAACACCGTGTTCCTCGAAGAATGCGCGTGTGTCCGACGGGTCAAAACGAGAAAATGCTCCGTAGAGGAAGCGCGGATTCGTCGGTATATTGGCTATCAGCCCGCGAACATCGCTGTCATTCGTGACATTGCAGCGTCCCTTGCCGGTTATTCCGACCTTAAGGGCACTGCGATCCTTTTTTTCGAGCAGACGGACATCCGCCCCTCCCTCACGCAGTCTGCCCGTCGAAAACAATCCCGCCGCGCCGCCGCCTATTACAATTATTTTTTCTGCCATAAGTCTATGCCGTCCGTGCGGAATTATTCTCTGTTGTAAACGTCAAATTCATCCCATACCGCCTCAAGACGCGCAAACGTATCGGTAAGCTCGTCCTGTTTTGCACGCGACAGCGCAACGATAAGGGCATTGATAATGCTGAGCGGCGCAACGAGCGAGTCGATAAACGAAGCCATATCCGAACGGGCTGTCAGCAGATAGTCTGCGAACTCCGCGACCGGCGAGACATCGCTGTCGGTGAGCGCTATGACCTTTGCGCCGTAGCTGCGGGCATATTCTACCCCGCGCACGATACGCTTTGAATACCTCGGAAAAGTAATCGGAATAATAACATCGCCCTCTCCGACGCGCAGCAGCTGCTCGAATATCTCCCCACCGCTCGAGGTTTGTATCTGCTTGACGTTCGGGAATATCATAGACAGTCCGAAGGTCAGAAACGACGCAAGCGAGCCGGTCATGCGCACACCCATAACGTAGATGGTCCTCGCACCAAGCAGCGTGTCCACAGCTCCCTCAAAGGCAGCGGGATCGACCGTTTCGAGCGTCTCCTTTATCTTGTCCATATCGCTGCGCAGGACGGTCGAGAGCACCGAATTTTCTCCTATACGCTTGTTGGTTATCTCCATTCGCTGAACACTCGTCAGGCGTGTACGGATCAGCTCGCGAAGTGCGTGCTGAAGCGCGGGATAGCCGTCGTAGCCGAGCTCTATTGCAAAGCGAACAACCGTCGATTCCGAAACTCCGACAGCGGCTCCGAGCTTTGACGCGGTTAGATATGCGGATTTATCGTAGTTTGCAATAATATAATTTCCTATGGCGCGCTGACTTTTTGACAGCTCCGGCATTGCTTTTTCAATGCGGCTGATAAGATCGTGTTTCATCTTATGTCCTTTTTCCTCCGAAATAATTCGGATAATATATTCGTTCTGCGCTGCTTTCGATGCTTACATACCGCCGCACGGCGGTATGTTTACGGGCAAACCCGTACGGCTCACCTGAACCAATATTATAACCCTCTGTCGTTTTTTTGTCAAGTGCGGGAAGCGGTATTTGCACGACCGCGGGATCAACGCGGAATGTTGTTTTCGGCATGAATTATCAGCCTCTTTTATACCATAACTTATTCCGAAAAGTTATTATTATATTGTTTTGAGATGCATCGAAAGAATAAAGGCAGTCGCGCATGATATGACCGTACTCGCTCGCACAAATTTCATTTTTTTCGACGAAATGAATAAATATCGCACGCACGGGAAGAATAAAAACGCGTCCGAATATTTTCGGGTGCTGCATACGACAAAGGAAAGGTAACAATATGCTTGACAGAATAGCACTCTGTATTCTTATCATCGGCGGTATCAATTGGGGCAGCATGGGGCTGTTCAAATTCGATATCGTCGCATGGATCTTCGGCGGTACAGGCAGTGTCGTCAGCAGGATAATCTACACCCTCGTAGGGCTCAGCGCTCTGTGGTGCATCTCCCTGCTCTTCCGTGAGCGCTCACTCCTCGGAGACGGCAGCGACGCAGACTGACAGAGCTGCGCCGGCATTGAGCTGAATCGTTCGGGGCACATTGCTCCGAAAAAAAGACAAATCCCGATGTACCGCAAGGTAACCGGGATTTTCTTTTTTGACATAAGACCTTATAGGGCGCAAAGCAATTATGATCTGCCCCATTCTGTTATTTCGGATCGGGACACGCTGAAATTGCGCAGAAAGCCGATTTGCATCACGCATTCTTTCGGCGGATTGCTTTTCATCCGCTCTCATATGCTTCACGCACACAAGCCGAATGGGCCGGTGCCTTTGTAAAAAAGCCGATGCCGTATTTGCTCTATTCGCACGCTTCGCGCCGTTACGCCGGGAGCCGAACAAGCATCAAGAGCGTCCCCGCGACGATAAGCAGAAGCCCGAGCGCCGCCTTTTTCCGCAGCCGCTCATGAAATACAACAGCCGAAAACGCAACAGAGACGAGAATGCTAAGCTTATCTATCGGTACGACGACGCTCGCAAGCCCGTCTCGAAGCGCCTTGTAATAGCAGAGCCACGAGCCGCCGGTAGATATTCCCGAGAGACAGATAAAGCAGAGCTCGCCGCGCGGAATGCTGCGCACCGCATGCTGCTTGCCCTTGATAAACACAATAAGCCACGACATGGCAAGCACGACAGCGGTGCGTATGGCGGTGCCGAGATTCGACTCAACACCATCTATCCCCACCTTTCCGAGTATAGAGGTCAGGCTCGCAAATACGGCTGACAGGACAGCATAGATAAGCCAGCCCCTGCGCGGGACCTTTTCCTCGGTATTCTTCTTTTTCTCTATCATCAGAAATGTGCCGACACCGATAAGCACGACCGCGACCGCCTTTATCCACGTTATCTGCTCGCCGAGAAAGATCAGCGCAAGCAGGATGGTCAGAACGGTGCTTGATTTGTCTATCGGCACGACCTTGTTCACATCACCGAGTCCGAGCGCACGAAAATAGCAGAGCCATGATGCACCGGTAGCCATGCCCGAGAGTACAAGGAATATCCATGATCGCGTGCCGATCTCGGTGATGGTAGATGCCGAGCCGACAATCCACACCATCAGCCACGAGAAGATGAGCACGATCACCGTCCGAACAGCTGTCGCAACATCCGAATCGGTCTTTTTTATTCCACACTTCGCGAGCACTGCGGTCAGACCCGCGAAGAGCGCCGAGCCGAATGCAAATACTATCCACATAGTCACGACCTTCTTTTCTGATATATTACACGTAAAAAATGAGTATAGGTTGGTAAGAGAAAGTAACAGTATTTAAAATGCCGTCCAAGCGGCTGAGCCACTCGCACGGCATTTTCATTATCATTATCGGTCTCCGCATTCTCTGAGCGGTGTCCGGCGTATGATGCATAGTTTTCAGATCATTTTTTCCAGACAAACACCGAACTCAGATGGAGACTCTGACTACGTTGCCCTCTTCTACCGAGCGGAAAGCAGCCTCAACTATCTCGAGGTCGCGGAGCATCTGCTCATGCGTTACGAGCTGAGTGGTCTTGCCGTCGATAGCGGCGACAAAGTTTCTGTAATAGTCGTGAACATCGGACTTCGGACGCGGAATACGATAGGTATCGGTCGTGATCTCGTCGCGGGGTGCCATCGTCTTGGTAAGACCTGCTGCGGTCTCTACCGGAATGACGTCGCTCTCGTGCCAGTACTTGCACTTGACGACCTCGGTCTCCTCTCTCCAGTCGGAGATAAGAGCCGTACCCTTCTCGGCGCGCATATAGAAACGGGGCATTGCGATAAAGTTATATGTACCGACCTCGCAATATGCCTCTGTTCCGTCGTCGAAATAGAGGGTGAGCTTAAAGCCGTCGTCGACCTCTTCGTTAGTGATGTGATCAAAGGTGCAGTATACACGCTCGACCTTGCCGGGGAACAGCTGCATGAGCTGGTCGATAAGGTGAATACCCCAGTCGTAGAGCATTCCGCCTCCATGCTCACGCTCACCTCTCCAGTCGGAGGGAATACCGCGCGAGCCGTGGATACGTGACTCGATATTGATGATCTTGCCGAGCTCGCCGCTCTCCTTTATCTGCTTCATTGCAAGGAAATCGACATCAAAGCGGCGGTTCTGGTGGACGGTAAAGAGCTTACCGCAGCGATCGGCAACTGCGATAACGTCACGCAGATCCTGAACACTCAGCATGACCGGCTTTTCGCAGATCACGTTCTTGCCCGCCTCAAGGCATGCGATACATACGGATTTATGAGAATCGTTAGGAATTGCAACGGTGCACATATCCACCCTCTCATCTGCGAGCACCTGCTCGAGCGAATCATATGCGAATATGCCGCGGCTTCTTGCAAGCTCGTTTCTCTCGGGCTTAATATCATAGACACCGAGAAGATTGCAAACATCGCTCTTGAGGAGATGGTCAACATGCCATCCGCCCATTCCGCCGTATCCGATAACAACAGCATTCTTTTTCATAATAAAAAACCTCTTGACTGCCGGCGCGCCGCAGTCCTTCCCTACCATAAATAAAAAAGTAAATTTCACCGCGCCTGAGCGTGTACATTATAGCATACGGTACATGTAAAGTCAATGAAACGTGCACAATTAAAAGTGAACAAAATCTAAACTTTTTACATTTTGTCAGCTCGCCCGATCTCGGCAATTATGCCGTCTCCCGCAGCGACGCCGGACACCCCCTCGGGAAGTGCATCCGACGGGTAATAGCCGTAGAATTTTTCGCCGTCCCTCGATTCTCCGAGAACACCGAGCACGCCGCCCCGAAGCTCCCCTCTCAGGCGCACTCTGCCGAGGAACATATCACCGTCCGAATACAGAAAGGCAGGCGCGTCGGGCTGTGGCAGCAGTAGATAAAGCAGCGCGTCATGGGGGTTAACATTCTCCGCAATTATCTCTGATGCAAGCCCGACAAAGCTGCGCGCATGGCAGTCGAATATAAGCGCATTCTCCATACCTATATCCGACAGCGAGGAGTGAAGATCCTCCATCGCATAGGAATAGTTGAACAGCGCAAGATATCTCGCACCGTCCGGGCACTCCGCAACGACCGTCTCGGGGTACGGAGCAAAGAAATCAACGGCTCTTCCGCGTACTCCGAGCGAAGGCAGCTGATCGAGCAGCAGCGCACGGCGGGCGGGACTGAGGTTTTCAAGCTCCTCATTATGCAATACGGTGCCGCCGGAGAGCGCTACGGCGACAGCCCACAGCCGCGCCTCGGAATAGCTTGCATTAAAGCCGTCTCCGTTGTCAACGTCGCGCAGCACAAGTCCGTCCGGGTCCGATAGCAGCGCCGTGCCGTTGTAAAACTGACGGTGAAAGACGGTCGCTGTAACATCCTTCATCGTCTGCCAGTAGCTCGGAAATGCCTTGTTCTTCCCTATTATTATATCGCAGGATACGCGCTGTGCGTCGAATATTCCCATCGTCTCAAGCATCGGGCTGCCGCAGGAAAGCAGAATAGCATCCTCACCCGCCGCCTCGCGTATCGTACTCAGCACGCGGCGGAACATCGCAACGGAGTAATCACTCTTAAAGCGATAAACACTCTTTTTCGGCTCGCCCATCTTGCCGAGCGCACCGTCGAGAAAATCGAGCTTGTAATAATCACAGCCCATGCCGCGCATCCGCGAAAAGGTCTCGCGCAGCAGCGAATAAAACTCCTCGCGATCAAAGTCAAAGGTATGGACACGCGGCAGCGGAGTGCAGTCCTCGCGTACAAAGTCACATACACTCTCATAATATTCGGAATCCTCCGACGCAAGCACCGGCGCGAGCCAAAGTCCGAACCGCATACCGAGCGAATGCACCCTCTCCGCGAGCGCGGGAATGCCGCTCGGAAAGCGCTCGATATTCGTCTCCCATATTCCGGGGAACGAGCGGCTGCGCTGCCAGCCGTCATCTATCTGAACGAGATTCGCCTCTCCCGGCAGGTAGCGCGCGAGCATATCTGCGGCACGCGAAATCTTTTCCTCGTCCACATCTCCGTAGTAGCAGGACCACGAGCAGAAGCCCACGAGCTTATCACGGTACGGCCGGCAGTGATTGACTCGCGCGACCGTTTCCGCATACGTATCGAGAAAGGCATTTACCTCTCCGTCGCAGAGCATATAGCTCTCGAGCCGATACTCCTCGCCCGGACGCAGCGGCTTATCCTCCATATCATAAAAGACGGTAAAGCCCTCGCAAGTCAGCGTTATATACGCATAAAAGCGGTGCGCGGTCACAAAGCCTATGCCGACCGCATCCCCGGTCTCTCCGCGCCGCGCGACAATAACATTTCGACTCACCGCCTCATCCTCCGAACCGAGCACACCCGCATGTGTAACATTATTGGTGCAGGTCCCGTCAGAATAATAATGCAGCTCACCGCCGTTCGGCTGCTCGAAGCGATATTCGAGCGCAACAGAGCGAATCGTCCTATCCGTGTGCGCGTGTATTATCGGTATATACAGCTCTCCGTCGCAGCACAGTGAGAGCGACAGCTCGGGAATATCTGTTCCGGCGCGGTCGAGCGGCAGCAGATACTCGCAGATATCATCGGAGGAATAGCTTATCCGTACAAGAGGAGCGGAAATACCCTTCATATTTTTTACCGTAGCTTACGCCGAGCGAAAGCTCCCTTTCTTTTCGGCAAAAACACTACTGCCGAAAATAACATATTTTTTCTCGCATTATACCATGTTGTTTGACATGCGTCAATACACATTACGGACACATTAAAATGGCTGATTATTTCCGCACAAGAGGTAAAATTTTCATCAGAATCACCACTGTTAGAAAAAATGCTTGAAATTTACGAAGAAATGCGGTATAATATACAGACTATATAAAAGATTATGATTGTTCTGGGCAAAAAATCTTTCTGTTGAACACGGAGGTTATTATGGCACAAAACGAATCTGCTTATATAAAAAATAACGAGGCGGACATCCGCATCATATCGCTTCCCACACTGCCGAGATCACCCGAGCAGCTGCGCAGCCTACCCTGCTTTGATATACTCGATCCTTTCAAGACGGCGGCATGCGCCGTCGCCGCTCTATGCGAGTACGGTCGTGATACGGAGGCTTCCGTCGCTATGATAAACATGCTAAAGGGCTCCGATCAGCTCTCGGAGCATGATAAGCATTTTCTCTCCGATCGCTTTGCGGGAGGAAAGGATTATATCCCGCGCTCATATCTTGGCGGCGCAGCTCCGGATAACGGCTATACCCCGAGCGAGCCGATCACCGTGACCGTTTCCGAACTGCCCGACAGCCGCCGCGAGGCAGGCTATATTGATATGTATGTCACCTCCGGCGGTGCTGACGCTCCGCGCCCGGTAAGGCTGAGACAGAAGCCCTCGACAGGCGAATGGTTCCTCTGGAGCTTTTCGGCTCTGCTCTCCGGAATACGAGTTCCGAGACAGCGGCTCGACTGAGCCGAATGCCGCTATCATCCGAATTACTGTACCGACATAGCCGACTGAATTGCATTTTCCGGCGGATGTATTTTTCCATGAAAAGCTGCATTTTCAGGCAGCCGAACAGACGTTATTCAGGCAGCACTTTTCAGATAATATCAATGACCCGACCGAATACGGCACATATCGCCGCACCCGATCGGGTCATTTTTTATTATGCGCCCTGATCTAAAGCTATCCGCCTGTGCGAATACCGTACTTCGTCTTTATTCTACCGAGTATCTTGCCGATAGGTCTTGCGAGCAGCAGAAGAAACACAAGGTTTGACACTGCATAAATGAGGGTAAACTGTGCCGATGAGACGACAAAGGCGAGATAACGGGAAACATTGAAATACCCATCCGCCCACAGCGTCGACCATATGTCCATAAGAAGCGAATACAGCACGCCGGAGATAACGGCATATATTGCGAGCACGACTCTGCTGCGCCGAAGCGGGTCGGCTATAAGTCCCGCGATAAAACCGAGCAGCCCCCAGCTGAGCATCTGAAACGGCGTCCACGGTCCCTGACCGAAATAAAAATTCGATATAACAGCAGACAGCGCCCCGGTCATGAAGCCCGCCTCGCTGCCGAAATACATGGCGGTAATAACGGTCATGGCTGTGACCGGTTTAAAGCCCGGAATAGGCGCGAACAGAAAACGTCCGACCACCGACAGCGCCACCATGGCAGCTATAAGTATCATCTCCTTGGCATCCGCTCTGCCGTGCTCGAAATGCAAAAAGAAAGGAAGGCAGGAGAGCACTGCGACGCACAGAGTAAGATATGCGTACTGCTTATCACCGAAAAGCAAAGATCCGCCGACAACAGCCGCGGGTACGAGCACGCAGAGAATGATATATGAAATTATCCGTCTCGGCTTCAAGAACTCGCCTCCCTCTCGCAGCGGTCTGTGACCTGGGCAGTGGTGACGGCGTATCTCCACAAGCCGCGCGCCATACGGTTAGCCGCCGTGGTATAGAAACTATTATCGGCAAAGAAGCGCTCGGGCGTATCCTCGGAAATGATTTCTCCGTCAAAGAACAGCGCGCAGATATCGGCGTTCTCCGCCGCAAATTCGACATCATGCGTAACGGTGAGCACCGTCATTCCGTCGGCAAGAAGCGAATCGAGAATACCGGACAGCACATGCTTTGCGCCCGCATCGAGCCCCTTTGTAGGCTCGTCGAGCAGCAGTATGCGCGGCTCGAGCAGCAGCAGCTTTGCGATAGCGCACTTCTGCTGTTCACCGCCGCTCAGATCATACGGGTGGCGGTCGAGCAGCGACTCAATTCCTATGCGAGCCGAGATATCCGATATCTTTCTGTCCCTCTCGGCGCTCGGGATCTCGAGCTGACCGAGTATCTCAAAAAAGTCGGCACGAACGGTGTCGCGAAGAAATACCGTCTGAGGATTCTGCGGCAGAAGTGCGAGATTTCCTCGATAAAGCGTGTTGCCGTGATACGCCTTCAGGGGCTTTCCGGCGACGATCACCTTGCCGCGATACGGCTTTTCAAGTCCCGCTATAACACTGAGCATTGTGGTCTTTCCGGTGCCGTTTCCGCCGAGCAGGCAGTAATGAATACCACTGGGTACCGACAGCGTACAGCCGCGAAGCACATCCGGCAGGTCGCGTTCGTATCGCTGCCATACGCCCTTCAGCTCTATCGTCGCGCCGTTGTACGCGGCAGTGCTTTTCACAGAGCTGTTTTCGGCATTATCTGCCGTGCACGGTACAAATGAGGGAGGCTCCGGCTCGTTCGGCGTACCGTGAAATTTCGCCTCGAGCATATCCCTGCCCTCGCGTACGGTAAGCGGACATTCGCCGCCGACAGAAAGGCCGGAGACGGTTAGAGCCGCATATATGCGCACCGCGCTCGGAAGTCCGAGCAGCATCGGATGATCGGATCTGAGCTCTCCGAGCCGTTCACCTATGCGGCGCGGGCTGTCATTGAGCAGCAATCTGCCGTCGTCCATGAGCAGGACTCGGTCTGCTATGGGAAAGACCTCCTCGAGCCGATGCTCGACAAGTATGACCGTAAGACCGAGCTCGCGGTTCAGTCTGCGCAGAGTTGCGATAAAATCAGCGGCGGCTATCGGGTCAAGCTGACCGGTCGGCTCGTCAAGGATAAGGACGCGCGGCTGCATGACCATTACCGAGGCAAGATTGAGCAGCTGCTTCTGACCTCCCGACAGCTCGTCGGTGCGGCGGCGGAACCAGTCCTGAATGCCGAAATAGCTCGCCATCTCGCCGACCCTGCGGCGTATAACGGGAGTAGGCAGTCCGAGACTCTCGAGACCGAAAGCAAGCTCGTGCCATACACGGTCGGTGACTATCTGATTATCCGGATTCTGAAGCACATAGCCGATCTCGGAGGCGGTGCGGCGCTCATCCAAGCCGTATAGGTCGCTGCCGCAGTATTCGAGTATGCCGCTGCGCTCTCCCGCGGGTGCGAGCGCGGGCTTAAGCAGCTTGAGCAGAGTTGTTTTTCCGCAGCCGGACTCGCCGCATATCACAACAAATTCTCCCGCAGAGACAGAGAACGATATATCCTGCAGAGCAGGTGTGTCTGTCTCGGGATATGAAAAGCTCAGATCCGAGATATGCAGTATTTCCATACAAGCGCCTCCTTCACCTCAATAATAAACGGCAGCAGCGACAGCGCCGCAAACGCAATATAGCTCACAATTGCAAGCGGTGTATGCGGCAGCGGGCTGATGCGCGGGTAAAAATAAAATGTACAATCTCCCATGCCCACGCCGACGAGGGAGAGTATCAGCAGCGCCGCCGAGCAGGCAAGCACCGCACCATCCGAGCGGTAAAAACGAAAGAGCGAAAAGCTCGTCCGCCCCTTTATGCCGTAGCCGCGCGCACGCATGGATGCCGCCGTCTCGACCGAATTTTCGAGCGACCACGCGACCATTGCGGTAAAGACGCGCAGCGCGCCTCGCAGCCGATCGACATAGCCGCGCGAAGAATACAGTCCCATCGCCCTCTGTGCGCGGCTTACTCTGCGGAGCTGCCTGCGGAACAAGGGAATAAAGCGCAGCGCCATTGACAGTATCAGCGAAAATTTCGGCAGTACTCTGCCGAACAGCCACAGCAGCTTATCGCTCGTCATTATCTCGCCGAGGCTGCGGCACCACAGCATAACGCCTATTACGGTAACGCCGATAGCCGCGCCGTATACAAACGCCTCGAGAGTAACGGGATTGCCGTTGAGAAAGAAGAGCGGCGTTACTCCGTTATGCGAGAACAGCGGATTGGTTATAGCGACAAGCACGAACATAGAGAGATAAAATGCTATGTTTCCCGGCAGCGCGCGCCTGCCGAGCAGCATTCCGCAAAAAAGAATACCGCCGAGCAGCGCACTGAGCTGTATTATCGGATTTGTCACGAACATTGCGACGAGCAGCACCGAACAAAAATAGACGAGCAGAACCGTCGGATGATATCCGTCAAACGCCTTCATTCGCATCCTCCTCTATCCATTCGCAGCCGACGTCGTGCCCGAGATCGCAGGTATATACCCACTCGATGACCTGACCGTCGCGCAGCTCATACTTCGAGCAGCCGTAATTCGGAAATTCTCCGTCCACCCGATACATCCATCCGGAGAGCGCCCCGCATGAAAATTCATACAGATAATGTATTCCCTGAACATAAACGCTGCCGTAGCTGTTCTTATCCGCGCCCTGATACTCCATCTGTATCTTATTGTAACGCACGGCGCGGTCGAGAATGTCGAAAACCGTGTCTCCCGGGCGGAGCACATACTCGGTCGGCGCGAGTATGACCCCGTCGGGCGGGACGAATTCCTCCGAGCGGAGCGCGGGATCGAGATCATCGTAATTATCAAGGATAGTATCGCAGCGAATGCTGATAGTGACCGTCTCGCTCTCGGGCGTTATGTCGTCGATATGCGTCAGATAATACTCGTCCACCGACTGTATCTCGGTGCCGTTTATCAGCACCGCTATCAGCAGAATTATGCCGAATATCGCGACTATATCCTTTTTCATGTCCCGCGCCTCCTCTCTCTTTTTTTCGTTATACCCCGCAGTGCCGGCGACGCAAGGAAAGCATTACCGTCATGTCACAGGCGTAATGTATCGCTATAAAGTATCGCTGTCATTGTACATTGCCGCGAGCTGCTCCATCTCGGTCTGACGTCTGTGTCGGCGTTTGTGCAGCCTGCGCACGAGCAGCACGGCGGTCACTGCGAGAACGACGGCGCATACCGCACCTATTATCAGCGCGCGCAGCAGGTTGTCGACCTTGGTTTTCGACTTGACAACATCCTCCCACCGCGCTATCTTGGCTCGGTCATATTCGGAGAGTGCGTTGTATCTGTCTACTATCGCATCTATTTTTCCTTTGTCGCCGAGCGACAGCTCATCGAACGGATACAGCTGATCGCGGATATCCTCGTTTATCGAGTCTATCTCGGCTTGAATCGCGGCTATCTCAGCCTTTGCCGATGTAAGGCGGGTGATGTAGTCCTCTCGACCGTCGAAAGCCTCGCAGCACTCGAGCTTGTCGAGCAGCGTTGTGACGGTGACATACTGCTCGGTCGTCAGCGGCTGCGGAAGTTCGTCGACCGCCGCACGGTCGGCTGCGGTGAACGACAGAATGACCGTCTCCTCGCCCCCGTCTCCCGGGCTCTCTATGACCTCGGTTGTATCGGCTATCACCGCGATGTCTACCCCCGCAGCTGCCGCAGCATCCGACAGTCGACAGTAGTTATAAACATAGCTGCGCTCGCCGTCGGGCAGCGAATAATACTCCCGCATAAGCTCCTCGAGAGCCCCCGCGCTCTCAGCGCCCGTCAGCGCCCCGATGCGTGCCGAAAGCTCGGATATTCTCTCGCGCAGTGCGCTGCTCTGCTCGGGGCGAAAGTCGTAGAGCGTCCGTTCTCCGAGTCCCTGTCTGCGAAGTGCTGCCATGGTATACAGCGTCTGCTCGCTCGCCATGGTATTAGATTTATCCGGCAGCGAGGTGGGATTGTCGGAATCAAAGGTATATGAATGAACAAAGCCGCCGTCGGGCATTCGATAGCGCAGTATACCGTCAAGGAGCGTGTTTCCGTTCTTAATAAAACGCTCGTCGGTCAGCGGGTCGATACCGAGGCAGCAGAGCGCGACGGTCACCTGATCGGTGCTCTCGACATTTTCGGTTCCCCAGCTCATATAGTCGCCGGTGTCGAGCTGCAGCTCGGACAGCCTCTGCACAGCCTCATCCACGACCTCACGTACCTTGCAGGTCCGCTCCGAGCCTGTAGCGCGACGCTTATATGTATAGCTGCGTTCGCTGTTGTAATAAGGTGCAAGCGCCTGCAGCGCCATCGCCGTAATATCCGGATCTGCTGTCTTTCCGCTGAGCGCAAAGCCGCCGTCGGCAAGCTGTGCGCGCAGTATCTCGACGATTATGTCGTCGCGGGTGTAGTACGCATCCGCGGGAACCTCATATCTCATGCTGTCGAGCGCGATGAGCCCCCATATCCAGCCGTTTATTCCCTGTCTGCCGAGCGGGGTCGCAAGTCCGCGATTATATGTTCCGTCCGCAATGAGGTCAATCGGCGCGCCGCTCTCATCGGTGCCGAGTGCACGCGGGTCTCCGCCAGAGGCAAGTACGGAAAGCGCTATGCGATGCCACTCGGTAGCCTTTGCCGCGCTGAGCTTGCCCGGGTCGCGGTAGCGCTCCTCGACGCGGTCGCGTATGACCGCGAGATAGCCAGCGTAGTTATCCTCTACGCCGAGCCGCGAGAGCCCGATTTGATACCAGTCGCCCGGTGTGCTGCCCGCAAGCTCGAGATAGGTCTCGTTTATCAGATATCCGTCGGCGCTCGAGCCGTTATCGAGCTTTTTCCATTCGATTATGCCATCGGCAACGGCGGTCACAGCCGCAGCGCGTTCCTCGGGGGTGTCGCCCGCATCGACCTCCGCTGCGCTGCACAGCGGCAGTGCCGCAGCCGACAGTACGGCGGCCGCAGTGCAAAGCAGCGCTGCCGCGCGGAGGGGGAGGCTTTTTCGAAGCCCGATACAATTCATAGCTTAGTCCTCGTTTCGGTCGTTTTCCGTGTTGTCTGCGGTTTCGGTGCTGTCGGTGCTTTCCGTGTTGTCGACGCTTTCGGCACTGTCAGTGTTTTCGATGTTGTCGGTAGTTTCGGCATTATCTGCATTGTCTGCATTGTCGACGGTGTCTGTGCTCTCAATATACGTATTGTCGGCATTCGCTGCACCGTCGACACTTTTCGCGCCGTCGGCAGCAGAATTATTCTTATGCAGAATCGCAAGCGCAGGAGCGAAAACTGTCGCAAGCTTACGACGGAACACCACAGCCGCTACAGCCGCGCACGCAAGAACCGCCGCGACCGACACGCAGACAATTATTACGGTATACGAGCCGGGCGCGCCGACACTGCCATCCGATGTATCTGCCGCGTCTCCCTTGCTGTCTGCACCGCCGGTGCTGCCGTTTTTATCGGCTTTGCCGCCGTTCTTGCCGACGGATGCGCCTCCCGACACTGTCTCAAACAGCGAGCCTTCGGTCAGCTTGCCCGAGACCGTACCCGAGGCAGCGCCGCTCGCTATATTATCGGGTCTGAGCGATTCGGGGAGAGACGCGGATGCCGAGCCGTCGGAGACGGCGGACGAGCCGCCCGCGCCGGCTATCGAGCCCGATATGCCCGTGCCCTTTCCGCCGCCGATGCCCGATGAGCCTCCGATGCTGCCCGAGATGCCTGTGCTGCCCGAACCGCCCATGCCGCTTGTACCGTGGCTCCCTGAGCTGCTGTTTGAGCCGCTGTTCGAGCCGCTGCTCGAGTTGCCCGTGCCGTGATTACCCGAGCCGCCCGTATTTCCGCCCGTACCGCCGTTTGTACCGCCGTCTGGCGCGGTCGCGGAGGACGGATTTGCCACCGCATAGCGCAGTGCATTCGACACAGAGCCGACCGTCGACTGCGACGCATCAAGCTGCTCCATTGCCGCAAGCGCCTGAGCGTAAGCCAATGCCACATTCATGCGGTCGAGCAGCCCCGACGCACGTGCATCGCATATCGCGCGGGTCAACCCGTCCTTATCGGCAACGCCGAAATACCCGCCCGACGGCTGAACATCGACATCGGGTATCTCGGTGCCCATTGCGCCGAAGCCGCCGATATCGGCACCGTAGCCGAGCGTGAACTGCACGCGGACGACATCGCCGTCCGAGAGATAGCAGTCGGCAAAGCCGACATTCGGAAAAATATTATTTACGCTGTACATCCATCCCGAGCCGTTGCTGATGACGAACTCGCCGAGGTGCCCGCGCCAGTTTGCGTAATCGTTCGGGTCGAAGTAGGTCATGGTCGATTCGAGATACGGCGTAAGTACCGACGGAATGCTCGGCTCGATATCCAGCGCGCGGGGCGCGGAAGGGTTACCGAAGCGGCTATAGCCGTTGTAGCGCGAAGCGCCCTTGGTTCCGTCCGCGATATACGCGAGATAAAAAGAGGAATCGAGTGATCCGCCGCAGTAGCTGACAAAGCCGCATTCCGACAGCATGCGCACAAGCTGCGCCGCAGCCGTCTCACCCTCATAGATGGGTACATACATCGGGTAAACTATGTAACCGCAGCCGAGAGTAAACGCCTCGACGCTCCACACCGCAGTACCGATAGCCTCACCGTCCGCCGCCCGCCGATAATAGATGGTATAGTTCAGCTCGCGTCTCCGTCCGCCGTCAGAGGTTGCGGTCACGGTGACCGTGTTTGCGCCCTCTGAGGTAAACACGAGGGTATAGCTCGTTTTTTCGTTATCGTCCCATGTCGGCTCGACCTTATCGCCGTTCAGCCGCACGGCCGCTTTTATTTTCTCACCGGAGGCGTTTCTCGCCCAGACATCAAAGTTTTTTTTGCTGCCGCGCTGAACCGCGCCGTCGACAAGCGTGGTCGTGACGGTGGGTCCCGCCGCCGATACCGGCAGCGCGGCAATTATAAGCAATGTGCAAACAAGCAGCATGCACAGCAGCGCCGAAAGGCGCCTTTTCGTATTCATCCGTTTATTCTCCTTTCGGGAAAGCGGAATAATGTATATGGTTTTTCGGGTGTCATGAAGCGATACGGTTGAGTCTGACATATCCCGCTATGTCCGACAGTTTCTGTCAGTCCTCTACAACATCCGATACCGACAGATATCATCAGATATCGTCATACAGTCCCGACAGCAGCATGTAGGATTCATCAGATTCCGATAAAAATCCGTCTTTTGAAGCCGCCTGAAAACAGCGAAACAAGGAAATGCGGAACAATTCCGCATTTCCGTTCGATCATACTGTCCGCTGCCCGAAATAATAGATTATTTCTGTTCTTTGCCTTTATACTTTGAGCGATCAAGCACAAATGCTGCGGAAAGCACCGCGCCGAATGCGAGTACGGATATCACTGCCATGCTGCGGTCGCTCGTTGCGGGCGATGTGACATTTTCACGTTCGCCGTTCGTGCTGCTGCCGTTCGTAATACCGCTCGTGCTGCCGTCGGTGCTCGGCTTTGTGTCGCTCGGCTTATTTTCGGGCTTGTTGTCCGTATCGCCACCCGGCTTGTCGTCGGGCTTAGGCTTATTATCCTCATCGCGACGAAGCTCTGCGAGCTTATCCTCGGCAGCTGTAAGAACATTATAGTTATTTACAAGCGTCTTTGCCGTGTCGGAAAGCGAATCGTATGCCGCACGAATACTCTCGATAAGAGCACCGCTGTCAAGCGTAACATCACCGATAGAAGCGATCGTGTCGGATACCCTTGCAGCGCTCTCCTCATCGTTAAGCACAGCATCTGTCTTGAGCTCATCGAGCTTAGCCTTAGCATCGACAAGCGCCGCACGTACCGCATCCGCATCGGCTGCGGTTTCAATAGCCGCATTGCCCTCGGTTATTATAAGCTCGAGCTGTGCACGTTCTATCTCGCGGTAATCCTCGGGAGCCTTGTACTCGCGCAGCTCCTTGATTGCCGTATCCTTTGTCTCACGCAGAGTCTGCAGAGCAGCAAGTGCCTGTTCTGCCGCAGTCAGCTGCTCAAGCCCGCTCACATGTGCCTTGAGCTCGTCCTCGAGGTTGTCGTATGCGTTTCTTGCCGCAATTATCGCGTCCGCACTGTCGAGAGTTACCTCGCCGATAGCAGAGATAAGTTCATTAACATTATCTATCTCGTCGGCATCATCGGTAGGCTGCCAGTAGGTAAGCGGGTAACCGCCGTTTACAAGTCCGTAGCTGTCCGCCTTGAAGCCTGCGCCGAGCAGAGCGAGCAGCTCTCCGGAGCACATGCTCTCACGGCTCATTGCTGCGGTATCGCCGCTGCCGCTCGAGATGCCCTTGTCGCACTGTGCTGCGTCATAGTAGCACTCGCTGACCGTGCTGCCGCTTGTGAGCAGGCTGACAATTGCGCCCGCACCGTCAAGAATATTCTCGCCGCCTACGGTTATCGCCCCTGCGTTGTAGCAGCGCGTAACGGTATTACCGTCCTGAATTCTGCCGGCGATGCCCGCTGCATTGTCCTTTGCGGTAATTGTGCCGAGGTTGTAGCAATCGGATACGGTGACCGAGACATCGGTTCCGTGACCGCCCGCTGCGAGGTGACCGACGATACCGCCGACCGCGCCGTCGCGTGCGGTGACGCTACCTATGTTATAGCAACCGCGGATGATGCTCTCGCCGCCGTCACGGACAGTACCGACGATACCGCCGCTCCAGCCGCTGCACGTGATGTCCGCGCCGTTCCAGCAGTTGATAATGTCCGCGCCGTCGCTCCATCCGACAATAGCGCCGATGAACGAAAGCGTCTGCGAGCCTATCTCGCCGCTGCCGATTCCGACATTTGCGATGGTCGCATTCGTACCGGCATAGCCGAACAGTCCGCCCGATGCGGAGGAAAGATTGTCGATAACATAGCCCTGACCGTCAAAATATCCGTCAAACTGACGCGATACGGTACGGGCAATAGGAGTCCAGTTGTCATAGCCGCTCATGTCGATATGAGAGGTTAGCAGAACTGTCTTTCCGGTGAAGGCTTCGCCGGCGTTTACTCTTGCGGCAAACGCAATAAGCTCCTCCGCATTGCTTATCTCAACACCTGCGCGGAGCGGAGCCTCGTCGCCGAGCACACACTCACCGGAGAGCATCGGATATCCGCTGTTTGCAGTCGCATTATCGTAGATATAATTCTCGCCGACCGCTGCGGGATATTCCTCACCCTTCATTACAGTCTCGCTGTCTGCTGCGGCGCTGCCGATCACGGTGCCGACAGTATCGCTGCCGTCATCGTCAAAGCTGCCGTACGCACCAAGACCTTCGGTCTCAAGGAAGTGAACATTATTAAAGGTTATCTTCGCCTCGCATACGCTGCCGAGTATCGCGCCGGAAGCCGTACCGAGCTTTATTTGACCTGCGTTATAAGCGTTTGTAACGGAGCTGTCCGCGCCTTCGCCGCTCAGGCGTATCGCGCCGATAATACCGCCGATGCCCCAGCTTGCACTGCCGCCGACAGAGCCGACATTGTAGCAGGAGTCGATATCGACATGCGCGCCGTTATCGTGCCAGCGGTTAGGACCAACCTGACCGACGATACCGCCGCCGACATACTGTGCGGTGATCGTGCCGTGATTTGAGCAGCGCTCAAGCTTTGCGTATGCACCGTTCTCAAGCTCGCCGATTATACCGCCGACGCCCCACAGACCGCTCACGGATGCATAGTTATGGCAGTTGCGCACGGTAACGCTTGCATTCGAGCATACCTCACCGGCAATAGCGCCGATAGAATAGACCATATTACTGCCGAGACTGCCGCTTGCAATCGTAAGGTTTTCGATGACAGCACCGTCGCCGAGCCTGCCGAACAGACCGCATGCGTTGTATGTAGAGCCGCCGATATTCCAGATCGAATGGTTTGCACCGTCGAAATGTCCGCGGAAGCCGCCGGTCACATTGTCGGCTATGCCGCGCCAGTCGCCGGTATTCTTCATGTTGATATCCTGCGTCACCTTGAAGTAAACGCCGGAGGTGTTCATATTCTTATTATAGGTATAGTAACGGAGGTCGACAAGGTCGTCCGCAGTCTTGATAAGATACGGATCCTCCTCCGTTCCCTCTCCCGCCCAAGGCATGCGCTCGCGCACCTCAATAGTAACGGAGGTGCGGAGGATGCCGTACGTGATGCAGACGGTATCGGTCGTGAGCTCGAGCTTTGCGGGAGCGGAGAGCTTGTAATCGGTAAGCTCGCGCACGCTGCCGTCGCTGTAGGTCGCGGTGACCTTCATTCCCGTCGGGTCAAAGGCATCGCCTTCGTAATATCTGACCTTGTCGGGAGCCTTTTCAACGCTCAGCGAAACAGCATAAGGCTCGTTTCCGTCAAGTGCCGACTCGCCGCCGACAAGCTCTACGGATGCAGCAAGGGTCGAATAGTTGCCGACATAGCGGCGCTCCGATTCGGGAACGGCGCGGAATGCCGCGAGAGCGGACTTCAGCTGTTCTCTGTAATCGGCTGCGGTGGGATCGGATGCTGACGCAATTGCCGCCTCGGCAGCCTCTATTGCCGCCTGCGCCTCCGTGCTGCGCTCGCTGCGCATATCATAGAGTGCGCGCATTCCGTTCTCAAGTCTCCAGTAGGAGACGAGCGCGTAGGTCGCCTGGTCGGTTGCCATCGAGTTCCAGCCGCCGTTCATGACGTGGCAGAAGCCGCCGTCGGATACGCGGAAGCGGAGCATGCCGTCAAGCAGCGTCTTTCCGCTCGAGGTTATAAAGCGCTGATCCTGCGCGGGGTTGATACCGAGCGAGCAGAGCGCAACAACGACCTGCGAAATGCTCTCAACATTGTCGGTATTCCATGACGAGAAGCCGCCGTTTGAGTTCTGCATCATTCCGAGACGATCAAGCGCCTCATCGACGCACGCGCGGACGGTCTTAGAAAGCGTCTCGCCGCTGTTTTCATTCACATAAGTATATACGGTATCATCGTTATAATAGGGTGCGAGCGCCTGAATAGCCATGGCGCTGATATCGACATCCGAGCTGCTGCCGTAGCCGCCGAGCACCCAGCCGCCGTAAGCGTTTCCGTTCACGCCGTCGGTCAGCTGCATTTTGAGTATTTCCTTGATAAAGGTCTCGCGAGTATACTTTGCATCTTCGGGAACATCGTACATTCCCGTATCCATCGCGATAAGTCCCCAGATCCAACCATTGATACCCTGTGTTCCGGGGCCCGCCTTGAGCATGCAATTGTAGCTGCCGTCGGCGATAAGGTCGATGGGAGCGCCGTTATAGGTGCCGAAGCTCGTGGGATCGCCGCGGAGCGCGCCGATGGTAACGACCGCTCTGTGCCACTCCGTTGCCTTGGCGCTGTGAAGAATACCGCCGTTTGCGGCGTATGTACGCTCTATGTATGAGCGCATAGCCTCAAGATAATCGGCATAACCCGTGCCGTCGTTTATCATATAGATATATTCGCCGCCGTAGAAATAGCCGAAGCGACCCATGGCGAGCGCCATCCAGTCGGTACCCGTGGAGCTTGCGCCTGACTTGTAGCCCTCGTTTCCGAGCAGGCTCCCGCTTATTCCCGCGTGCTGCTTAGTGCTTGCAGCCGCCTCTCTGATGTAGCCCGCAAGCTGCGCCGAAAGCTCGGTGCTTTCGATAAATGCGGGGCGCGAGGGTGCCTCGGTGCTGATGCCGCTCTCCCATGCAAGGCAGACACCGCTCTCACCGTCGGTGAAGGCACTGCCGAGATCTGCCGCTGTAATGGCAGATACCTCCGTAACGCCGCTCTTGCTGCTTGTGCCGACGCCGCCGAGATAGTAGCAGTCGATATTCTTGCCGCGGCTCGCGCCGATAACTGCATCAATATTGTTGCTGTTGCCCGCCGTGTCGACGACAGTGCCCGCGCCGAGACAGCGAGTGAGCACGGGAGAAGCCGCCTTGTGTCCGCCGACGACACCGCCGACGGTCGCGGGTCCGCTGACGGTGCCCGCATTGTAGCAGTCCTCGACAACGCCCGCTCTCCAGTGCTGACCGGTAACGCCGCCGATATAGCCGGTAGTACCGCTGACAGCGCCGCGGTTGTAGCATCCGCTCACTGTGCAGTCTCCGTTTACGTAACCGACGACACCGCCGACGCACGAGCCGCCGGAGACATCCGCCTCATTGCCGCAGTTCGTCACCTTTCCTGCGGTGAGCTTTCCGACGATTCCCGCAGCATTTGCGGAACCGCTGACCTCACCGCGAACGACGAGATTGCGAATCTCACCGCCGTTTACATCGCCGAACAGGCCGATGCCGCTGCCGGAGGAGATATAAAGCCCGCTGACGACGTGGTATCCGCCGTCGAATACTCCCTTAAAGGATGCGGAGGAGCTGCCGATAGGCGACCACGGTGCGCTCTTACCGCCGAGGAATACGTTGCAGGCGAGGCGGACGAGCTTGCCCTCGTAGCTGTTACCGTCATTTACCGAATCGGCAAATGCCTTGAAAGCCTCATAGCTGCCGATGATAAGATCGGGCTTTCTCTCCTGCCATGTAAGCACGGGCAGACCGCCGTTCAGTCCGTCGGTATCTGCCTTAAATGCATCGCCGAGCTCTGCTGCGGTGAGCGAGGAAACCTCGGTCACACCGCTCTTTGTGCTCGAGCCGCTGCCGCTGATAAAATAGCAGTCGGTATTCGTGCCGCGGCTCGCGCCGATAACGGCGTCGATATTGTTGCTGTTGCCCGCCGTATCAACGACCGTACCCGCATTGTAGCAGCGAGAAAGTACGGGGGAAGCCGCCTTGTGTCCGCCGACTACACCGCCGACGGTCGCGGGTCCGCTGACGGTGCCGGCATTGTAGCAGTCCTCAACAACGCCCGCTCTCCAGTGCTGTCCCGTTACGCCGCCGATATAGCCCGTAGTTCCGCTGACAGCGCCGCTGTTGTAGCATCCGCTGACCGTGCATGCTCCGTTAACGCTTCCGACAACACCGCCAACATTCGTGCCGCCGGAGACATCCGCCTCGTTGCCGCAGTTCGTCACCTTTCCTGCGGTGAGTTTTCCGACGATTCCCGCAGCATTCGACGAACCGCTGACCTCACCGCGAACGACGAGATTGCGTATCTCACCGCCGTTTACATCGCCGAAAAGACCGATGCTGCTGCCGGAGTCGATATACAGTCCGCTGACTACGTGATATCCGCCGTCGAATATTCCCTTAAAGGTTGCGGATGAGCTACCGATAGGCGACCACGGCGCACTCTTGCCGCCGAGGTCGATATCCGCAGCGAGTACTACCGTTCTGCCCTCATAGCTCTCGCCGCCTGCGACAGCCTCCGAGAGCCGGCGCAGCTCGTCTGCCGTAGACACGATAATATCACCGTCGGCAAAGACCGACACGGGAATGATCGTAACTACCGTCAATACGGCAAGAAGAACGGAAAGAAAACGCTTTGTCATCTTTTTCATCTTGTTTCTTCCTTTCAAGTGAATACCGCAGACGCCCGCTGCACAAAGCCCCCCGCCCTGAGCACAGCACACCGATGCGATACGGTTAATAGTTCGATTGTTTCCGAAGGATCGGCAGCCGAAAAATCAAAAAAGGCGCAGCCGTCCCCATAAAAGGGGACAAACGGCCGCGCACTTCACACCAAAGGCTGCATCACCGATAAAATACGGCAGGTATCCTGACTCATGAAGGCATGGGTACACCCATGCAGAAAGCACCCCGCATTACAGTACGGAGAGCATATCATCTCGTCAAATACAGTAATGGCGGTTGTTCCGGACTCGAACCGGATTTCCTTTTCATCTACTCAGCTTACAACTTTTCAAACCGTATCTTATCAAATATTCGGTTGTTCCTATTATACCATATATAATATCGCTGTTCAAGGGGACAAATTGTACAAATTTGTGTTTTTCACCACAGCTCGGAGCATCGCTCGTCAATGGACGCTATATCTCCCTTGCGGTATTGCAATTATCCTTGAAATAATATATAATAAATGGCAGAAAGCTATTATCGACCATTACCGTAAAGGAAAAGCAGCTATGCCTAAGCGAAAATACGGCTTTAATACAGTTTATATATCCGAGCGGCTGCAGGAGAGTCTGCGACCTATATCGCACTGCGCCCTCTCGACTATCATTGCACCTATGGGCTACGGCAAGACCACCGCGGCAGACTGGTATCTCGAAAAAAAAGAAGATGACGGAGCGACGGTCATTCGCATAAGCGTTTACTCGGATAACCTCGCCGTATTCTGGCGGAGCGTGCAGGAGGCGTTTTTTCATGCCGGAATAGATCTGCTGCGTGACTACCCCTGCCCTGTGGATGCGGTCGGCGGCAGCATGCTTATCGACGATCTCTGCCATGTGCTCGGCAGCGAGCGCGAGTGCTGCATATTCATCGACGATTTTCATCTGCTTACCGACAGTCGCGCCGCCCATTTCATCTGCCGACTCGCGCAGCGGCTGCCGCAGAACGTACATATCATAATAGCGAGCCGCGACAGATTTCTCCCCGCCGCAGAGACCGTACGTCTCGGCAGCAGGCTCTATCAGATAGGAGTCGAGCAGCTGCGGCTGAACTACACCGAGCTTGCCGTCTATGCCCGCCGCTGCGGAACGCCGCTGACCGACACGCAGACAGAGGAGCTGCTGTATTTCAGCGAGGGCTGGTTCTCGGCTGTCTATCTTAATCTAAAAACACTCTCCGAGCAAGGCGCGCTGCCCGACCGCAGCTCGGATATCTATGCGCTCTTTACCGCCGCAATGCTCGACCCGCTCCACGAGGAAACACGCGAATTTCTCGCCGTAATGGGACTTACAGACGAGTTTACCGTCGAAATGGCACGCACGGTCTCCGGACGCGCCGATGCGGAAACTCTTCTCACCTCGCTGACAGAGCAAAACGCATTTGTAACCAAGCTGCCCGACGGTAAGAGCTTCCGTTTTCATCATATGATGAAGGAGTGCGCAGAACGCACCTTTCTCACCCTGCCCGCCGAGCGGCAGGCGGAATATCTCGATCGGCTCGGCGAATGGTATGAAACGCACAGGCTGTATGTCCATGCGCTGAATGCCTACCGCAGATGCGGAAATTATGACGCGCTGCTGCGCACTGTCGGTAAGGATGCCGGAATTCTGCTCACCTCATTACAGCCCGATAAGGTGCTCGATATCATAGACAGCTGTCCACATGATGAGCTGACAGCACATCCGACAGCACTGCTCGTCCTGATGAGATGCATGTTCAATCTCGGCAGGATACCGAAAATGCTCGAGCTTAGAGGTCTGTTGACCGCAGCCGCAGATGTACCGGGACTCCCTCAGCAGACACGTGACAATATACTCGGCGAATGCGACCTTATCATGAGCTTTCTCAAGTATAACGACATTGCTGCGATGAGCGACCTGCATCGCAGCGCAAGCAGATTGATGTCCCGATCCGCCGTGAGTATCAGCAACAGCGGCGGATGGACATTCGGCTCGCCCTCGGTGCTCATGATGTTTCACCGCGCGCCGGGAGGACTGCAGGATGAGCTGGCAGCTATGGACGAGTGCATGCCGCACTATTATAAGATAACAAACGATCACGGCAGAGGCGCCGAGCTGATAATGCGTGCGGAAGCAGAGTTTATGCACGGGCATCTCGCCGATGCACAGATAGCCCTCGAGCGGGCATATACACAAACCGAGGAGAGCGGTCAGATGAATATGACCCTCTGCTGCGATTTTCTCGCCATACGCATCGCGCAGCTAACCGATCACGCCCCGCATCGCAGCGAGAGCGATCGCCGCGAACAGCTGCTCACGCATCACAATTCCGCATGGATAAACATCCTGAATGCAGCCTGCGCATACCGCAGCGCACTCTCCGGCGATACGGACAGTATCCCCGAGGTATTCGCCTCACATATGCTCGGCTCGGTCTCCATACTCGCGCCGGGCAGACCGATGCGCGATATGATAGAAAATCAGGTATATCTCGTGCAGGGAGAATATGCAAAGATCATCGGGCGCAGCGAGCAGCAGCTATCCGTATGCGGTCGACTGCATTACGGACTTGTCTCTCTGCACCTCCTTATTCAGACAGCTGCGGCAAATGAGCGGCTCGGCAGATATGATGAGGCCTGCAGGCTTATCGGGCTTGCTGCTGCTGAGGCGATGCCGGACGGACTGATAATGCCGTTTGTCGAGAACTACACATATATCGGCGGACTGCTTCGGGATGCCGTCATCGGCTATGCGGAACCCCTAAACGAAAGCGCAAACCATCCCGACAAGAGTGCCGTGCGTCCGTCGATCACGCACGAATGCGCTTGCTCGTTAAGCAGAGCGGCAGATTTTCTGCGTGAGGTCGAGCGGCTCGGCACAGAATATGTTGATCGACGGACACGATATCTGATAAGCTATACCGAGCCTGCGGAATTCGCGGCGCTGACAGAGCGCGAGCGAGAGGTGGCGCGGCTGATGGTGCAGCGTCTCGGGAACAGCGAGATCGCGGAGCGGCTATACCTCTCGGTCGGAAGCGTAAAGCAATACACAAGCGGAATATATTCAAAGCTGCAGATAGACGGCGACACGCGGACAAAGCGCCGCAGGCTGATAAAGCTTGTCGAAAAGCAAGACACGGACAAATGACCGATGCCCCGCCGCAGCATAAAAACTAACCAAAGGTTAATGGTCAAAAGAAAGAATTCACCGTACAATACAGATACGGTGAATTTTTTATTTTCGATCCTAACAAAAGCTCGCGGCGAAGCATGTCGGACTATCGTGCCGTCGGTGCAGACGCTGCAGTCGGAGGTGATGCACTACTTGAACCGAAAATACATCTCGGCGGCTGTGCCGCTCGAGGACTATGTTCTTCAGGTCGATTTTGTATCAGGCAGCCGCCTGCTGCTCGATATGAAGCCCTATCTCGATCGGCTGCGGTTTAAGCCGCTCGCCGACCCCGCCGTATGGCAAAGCGCCGAAACGAACGGCATATTCGTCCGCTTCGGCAGCGTTGAGTTCAGCCATGACGAGCTGCTGTCCATGGCGGAACGGGATATGTAACCACTGAGTCCTGCAATCGGCAAAGCGCGCATATCGCACGGCATATGCCGAGCAAAGCGCCGATACGCAGCCGGGTACAAACGGAGCTGTATAATTCAGACGAAAGGATGCTTTCACATACGAAAGCCACAGAGAGTATGAAAAAAATATTCATAGCAGCGCTTCTTACCTGCATTCCATTAGCGCTTGCCTCTTGCGGCGAGCAGAACGACGATATACCGGTCCCGCCGGAAACAACGGACGACGGCGGAATATACGACGAATACATGACAGCAGACGACCTGGTCGGAGACTGGAGCAGCTGGGACGGCGACAACGGCAGTCAGATCGTATTCGACTTTGTAAACAGCGAATACACATATCGCACATGGTACGGCAGGATCGGCACCGGAGCCCTCTGCGGCAGCCTTGAAACCGAATCTGCCGTACAGCTCGAGTTTGACGATTTTCTCTATGACCTTGTGCGTACCGAGGACGGATTTACTCTGCATCAGAACGGTCAATCGGCAGCGGAGGATCTGGACGGTCTGTTCTTTAAAAAGAGCGACGATATAATGCCGGATATTCCGCTGAGCACACTCGACGGACTGTGGCAGAATGCTCTCGGCGAGACGCTCGTTATCGACACCGGACGTATGGAGTACATAGCTGCGTCACGCAGCGGACTGTCGAGCGGCACAATATATGATAAGCACGACGGCAGAGGTCCGTATCTCTTTTTAAACGGCTTTGCCTATCCGCGCATCAGCTATGACGGCAGCAGCCTTGAGCTGTTCTTCACACCGAGCGAGACACAGACACCGGACGGCAGCTTTTCCGGCGTATTCTATACCGACGCGGATGCCGGTCTGTATTCCGATATCGAAAAGGCGGAGTTTACCGATATCGCCGGCAGACTGTGGTACTATGACGGCGTAAATTATTTTGCCGTTCCCGACGACTACACGCTCGATGCAGACGGCTACGCCTACGATGAGAACGGAAACATTTTCGCTGCCGGATGGATCGGAGATGTTTACGATCCCGCCGAGGATTACGGCGACGGCTGGGCTGACATCTGGGACTGACTCGCGCCTCCGCTGAATACCGAAAAATATGTATACGCGGGAGACATAATACGTCCGTCTGCCGCAGAAAGGAGCTATTATGACCGTAACCGCAGCAGCTATACTTCTGCTGTTATCGATAATCGGCATCGTACTGTCGGCTGTTTTCATGAAACAAAAAAAGACCCTCTGCATTGCGGTAATGATCATCTGCATCATACTTACCGTTGTATTCGCGGGTTATATAGGGCTCACGATTTTACTTGTCGACGCGGTTCAAAATATGCCGCCCTCGATGTAATCAATCAAAATGCATACTTCTATATTTCGACACTGCACATAAATGGGGATATTAAAAATACCGGATAAAGAAATAAATAAGAATTTATTCCGTCAGAACATTTTTACACATTCCCACAGCGGCAGGGGCTGCTAAAGCTCGGGCTTTGGCAGCCCCTGCCGCTGTGTTACGTTTGGATATATTATTAAATTCGTATGCCGAATCAAAATCGGCTTCCGGCAGGATATACCGTATCAAAATACTGTTTATGCCCTCGATGCGGTAAAGAATGCGGGGGAATCAGATATCGAGCGGCTTTTTATTCAGTCTCTCGCCGACCGCTCCGCCCGGATGAATAACGGCAAACTGCTCGGCGCGATAGCCGGTCTCCTCGATAAGCGCCGCCTGAAGCGCATGGAATATCATGCACAGCGCGGTCGTTGAAGTCGTTCCCTGCGCATTGTATTTGTCGGTCTCACGGTTTACGTGCTGACGCAGTACAACGTCCGCACCGAGCGCAAGCGGTGACTCGAGATTTTCGGTCACGGTAATGACCGAAATGCCCTTCTGCTTACATATATCGAGTATCGGCAGCAGCTCCTTTGTCTTTCCTCCGCGCGAGGCGAAAACCATAACGTCCCCCGGCTGAAGAAATCCGGTAGCTCCGTGCACCGCCTCGGCAGGAGATATAAAGCGCGACGGACGCTCTATACAGCACAAAAGGTGCGAAAAATGCTGACAGATTATTCCCGAATGGCCGCAGCCGCAGGTACCTATTCTCGGCGCGGCGGCAAGCAGCGCAACAGCACGCGAATATGCATCGTCGTCGATATATTCCTGCATCTCGCGCAGGCATTCCTCTTCTATTTTATATGCGTCATGGATCGCACGGACAGCTTCCTCTCTCATCGTCACACAACCACCTCCGCCGCAGCAGAGGTGTCCTTTCATAAAAAATCGAACGGCTGTGCAGTGCTGAGTTCACGATAGGGCGCTTAGATGCCGTCCATGTCAAGATTATACTACTTTGATGTTTAAAAAGCAACCTAATTATCTCAAAAGTGATTGATTTTTCACATAGATTATGTTATAATGCCGTCGTAATATCATTGCGACATATATACAGTCGCATATAATATGATTTCTCAGGAGGAAATTATGGAATTCAAGGTGTTTCAAAAGGAGCTTGAGCTCCAGTCAAGAGGATGGATACCCACCTTTCACGATGTAACAAGCGAGATCATTCACATTGTCGAGGCTTCCGGCGTAAAGAACGGAACCGTTACCATCGCCTCGCACCACACCACCTGCTCGGTAATGGTGCAGGAGTGCTCGCACGATATCGACAGCTTCGAGCTTGAATATCTCCAGCACGATCTGCTCGACATCATGCGCAAGATGATTCCCGACTTTGCCGAGGAGCATCAGTACCGTCACCCCGGGCCTATTCATACACAGTTCGGCAGATACGTAAACGAGCCCGGCGACTACACGAGCATGAATACGGACGGTCATCTTCGCTCTGTATTTTTCGGCAGAAGTGAGGCTATGACTATCAAGGACGGCGTTCTCGACGGAGGCGAATTCGCACATGTGTACTTCGTTGACTGGGATCATGTCCGCGCGCGTCACAGACAGCTCAATGTTACCGTAATGGGAACGACCGAGGATGTCGGCGACCGCAAGTGGAACGGCGGCGAGACCATCAATACACTGCACAAGTTCACCGACGAGGAAAAGGCTGACGACGTTCATTATACCCTCCAGTGGAAGAGATAAATCCAGTATACCGACTTCTTTGAATTTCTCCTTATATAATTGCAGGCACGGCGCACAGCGGAAATACCCGCTCTACCCCGTCACGCCGAAAACAGGTCCGTGAGCTGTCGCGGACCTGCTTTTATATTTCTGCGTCGCGGGATGATGGCTGCATACGCTGTTTTACGCAATGGAAATTCATCATGATCGCTCACCCAACCAACAAACCTGCCGTGCGCCGAACCGTCAACATGCTTTCATGCACGAAAAAGCGAGCTGTTAAAAAAACTCGTTCTTAACAGCTCGCTTTGATTATTCCATTCCTTCGTTTCGGATAAAATTAGCCTTCCCGAGTGCTTTTTCGGTCTGCGCTTTTTTAGCCTTCCCGAAATGGGTAGAGATAAAAAAGATGCAGAAGCGTCGAAAACCGCCTCGTCGCCGTACAAGCGTACGGCAGAGACGGTTTTCGGCGGTAGAAAAAGCGAAAACATATTTTATCTTTTGAAGGAATCCGCGAGGATTCCGACATCATTCAGTAAATCAGATTACACTAAAGCCGTCACCAAATGACTTGTTTTCGCTTTATCGGTCTGCACTTTTTTTAGCCGACCCGAAAAGGGAGAGATAAAATCGTTTGGAGTGTTCGATTTCGTCGCGCAAGGCGTACTATCGTACGTCGTGCGGCGAAATCGGGCGCAGAAAAAGCGAAAACATTAAACTTTAAGCAGGAATCCGTCAGGATTCCGACTCCTTTCTCGTCATATGGGACATATGAAAGAATGATAAGCTCAGCTTGTTTTCGCTTTTTCGTTCCGGACGATTTTAGCCGACCGGGATTACATCAGGCTGCGATAAAGCTCCTTAATATCCTCAACGGATGTGTCGCGCGGGTTTCCGGGACGGCATGCATCAGCATATGCAGACTCTGCAAGTGCCTGAATGTCCTCTTCCTTAACAACACCCTTAAGAGTAGAAACGATTCCTACATCCTCGGAGAGCTGACGTACAGCGTCAACTGCTGCCTTGCGGTACTCCTCCTGAGTCATCTTGTCGACACCCTCAACACCCATTGCGATAGCGATGTCGCGATACTTTGTGCCGGTGTAATCAGCGTTGTAAGCCATAACGGTAGGAAGCAGAACTGCGCAAGCCTTGCCGTGCGGCATATCGTAGTATGCGGAAAGAGTGTGAGCCATCGAGTGGTCAACGCCGAGTCCGACATTCGAGAAGCCCATTCCTGCTACATACTGACCGAGAGCCATGCCCTCTCTTCCCTCGGGCGTGTTCTTAACAGCGTCGCGAAGCGAACGAGCGATGATCTCGATAGCCTTGATGTGGAACATATCGGAGAGCTCCCATGCACCCTTGGTGATGTAACCCTCGATAGCGTGAGTAAGTGCATCCATACCGGTAGCTGCGGTAAGACCTGCGGGCATAGTGCTCATCATCTCGGGGTCAACGACTGCAACAACGGGGATATCGTGAGTATCAACGCAGACGAACTTGCGCTTCTTCTCTACATCGGTGATAACGTAGTTGATGGTAACCTCTGCTGCGGTTCCTGCGGTGGTAGGAACTGCGATGATCGGTACGCAGGGATTCTTGGTAGGAGCTACGCCCTCGAGCGAACGAATGTCGGAAAACTCGGGGTTAGCGATAACGATACCGATAGCCTTGGAGGTATCCATAGAGGAACCGCCGCCGATAGCAACGATGCACTCAGCGCCGGAAGCCTTGAACTCCTCAACACCGTGCTTTACGTTCTCAATGGTCGGGTTGGGCTTGATATCGGAATAAAGAGTATATTCAATGCCGGCAGCCTCAAGGAGGTCAGTTACCTTCTTGGATACGCCGAACTTGACGAGATCGGGGTCGGACGCGACAAATGCTTTCTTAAAGCCGCGATTCTTGATCTCCTCAGGCACAGCCTTGATGGCGCCTGCGCCATGGTAAGACGTTTCGTTGAGCGTAAACTTGTACATTTTATACACCAAACCTTTCTTTTTTTGCTCTGTTCCTTTTCGGAATCAGAACACCTTGCCTGCAGCTCGGAAGATGTCAGCTTTGCCTACTTCTTCCGCAAAGTGCAATTATATTATAGCCAACATGTCGCAAAATGTCTTTAACATATTGTTAATAGACAGTGACTATACTTTTAATAAGTTAGCAAATACACACCGCTGCTGCCCTGCACAAACTTTATTTGTAAAAAAGTGCGATTTGACTTTACAAAGCCTGCCTTTTATGGTATAATAACTTTATATCAATATCTGCCCGTAGCTCAGCTGGATAGAGTGCCGGATTCCGATTCCGATGGTCGCAGGTTCGAATCCTGTCGGGCAGGCCAAAGCAGAGGCGCTCACCGCTTGTCGGTGAGTGCCTCTGCTTTTTTGATTTGATCGGAAGGATTCGAGCCAGCGGTAATGAATGACAGCCCTGCGGGCTGTCAGAACCGCGGCGACCAAGCGGCGTCGAGCCGCGCGAGTCGAATCCTGTCGGAAATGTACCTTGTTTTTTTGGTCATAAGGATTCGAGCCGGCGGTAATGAATGACAGTCCAGTGCTGAAGCGGCAAGCCGCTGCCGGTGGCAGATGCAGGCTCGACGCTGAAAGTGAAGAAATAAGGAGCGGCACGAAGCTGCAGCGAGTGCTGCGACTATATTTCGGATGTCGCTGTCAGAACCGCGGCGACCAAGCGGCGTCGAGCCGCGCGAGTCGAATCCTATCGGGCAGGCAACGAGAAAGCACTTGCAGTTACAAGTGCTTTCTCGGTTATATTCACCTTACGGCGAGTAATATTACTATGCAATGATATTCGTTTTTCAGCCGAGTGATATTCGCTCCGCGCGCACCCGGTCGAATATAATACCACTGTAAGCGAGCAATATCACTTTTACCGCAAGCGTATTTTTATATTGTAAGCGATGATAAAACTAAATCAAGAGGCTTTTGCAAATTTCCACATTTGATCTGTTGCACTTATAAACGGATAGACCTGAACATCAGCTTTATTCTCGGTAGAGCCCCCCATAATATCCATACACAATCCGTCATAGCCATTTATAAAGGTATATGTGCCGTTTGAATTCTGTATGAGAGTCCATCTTTCTTCCGGACGTGTACACTCATTCCAAAGCTTTACCTTTGCATGGCTGCCGCTCGACGGTGATGCAACATCCAAATAGAAAATTCCACCGCTAACAATATTACTTCTGATATGGTAGCAAGACCATGTAGGATTCCATTCAAGAACCCATTTCTGCTCGGGATAATCTCCTGCCTGATATTGCTGAACCTGAACACTCTGGCCGGGAACACCGCCGCGAATATCAAGTCTGAGACCGCTCTTCAGATTGGTTATATAATATGTACCGTTATCCAATACCTTATAGCCACAGCGACTCAGCATCCATCTCTGATCGTCGGCACCGATATACGGGTATACCTGCACATCTGCTTTATTATCGATTGAACCGCCGGTAATATCCATACAAAGACCACTGTAACCATTTATAAAACGATACGTATTACCCGAATCCTTCTGTATAAACCATCTTTCCTCCGGGTTTGTTTTGGCATTCCACAACTTTACCTTTGCGTGGCTGCCGCTCGAAGGAGACGCAACATCCAAATAAAATGTACCATTGCTTGTAATATCACTGGAGATTGTATAATAACGTCCGGTAGAATTAAAGGTAAAACGCCATTTCTGCTCATTGTATACACCTGCATCATACTGCTGAACCTGAGCACTCTGAGCGGATGTACCGCCTCTAATATCAAGTCTGCGACCACTCTTAAAATTCGTCAGATAATATGTCCCGTTCGGAACGGTATTAAGCGCCTGACGAAAATCAACATGGGTTACTTGAGTACTGTTTTCCGTAATATCATGCGGGGTTACTCCCGGCTCACCTCCGGGACCGCCGTCCATTTCAATATCTACACCCTGATTCTTATACGAAGTCCATACAAGCTGCGAACACATCCATTTACTTGATGATTCACTATAATTATGCGTAAGATTTAGTTCCCAAGGCTTGCCAAGCTGGCCTATACAAAAGTCAACTGCCTTTGCTTTTTGCTCCGGAGTGGCGGTATACACTTTATAAAGGTATGTGTCTCGATCGTCCGTTCTTCCCACATCCCATAGACCGCGCGAAACACCAACCTCAATAGACTCAATAATTCTTACGTAGTAGCAGCTATACGTAGAACTGTAAAACGATCCCTCGACAATTCCGGCATGGCCAAAGACACCGCCGCTTCCCTCATTATCCAATATAATATCTCCTTTTTGCGCAAGCTGAAGTATATTATATTTACTGTAATTAGGGCGAGTAGTTGGATTCGTGCCAATATCATAATAATATTCCAAATCACCGCTACTACTTGAGGAATAAATATCAATTTTTTCGGTATCAAGCGCTGCCGAATCAGATTTGCACTCCAAAATCACTTTTTCACAGTAATCGGAAATATTATTCTCTTCAGAGTTTATATAATTATATTCAAAATCCTCCAAGCATAACTCAACGGGAATATTCTCCGATTCCAAGGAAATAACCATTTTTTCATACGCATCCAATATTTCATCGCTGTAAGCCAAGCCGTCGCGATAGCTATCGGAAGTATCGATGCTATCAGCTGTATGAGTCTCCGCCTGCTGCGCCGAATCACTCTCTTGTCTTAAATCGAATACATTATACAATGCATTGAGATATTCTTCTATTCCGTTGTAACCGAGTGAGTAATACTCTTCTTTGAATGATTCAAAATCAAAAATAACTTTAAGATCATTCTTTCTTGTAAACTCATTGAAGGTTTCATAAGCCGTCCATAACTCGTTCTCTGTCACATAGGCAGACACTTTCTTCTCTGTTGTATCAGTGATCTTCTCTGCTGTTTCCGTGGTTAATACGGGTTCTTCTGCTGTCATATCAGTCGAGATATTCTCAAAATTATTCGCGGAAAAATTAAATGAAAATAGCTGTGAAATTACAATAAGACATGACGCTATTGAAGTAATTCTTGTTCGTTTCATGGTTATTGTTCCTCCGTTTTTGATTATTTTTTTATTGTCTTGATTATTTTCAGTATAATAGCTAACAAAAATGCGATTCCGGTCACAATCAGATAAACAGCATAGATTGTATGCGTAGTATTAAGCGACCATGGGAAACTTAATGTCGGATGATTAATGGCATAGAAGAAAAATATTGCGGCAACGGCTAACATAACAGAGCCTATTATAGCAAATATCTTCGGTTTCATTTCTTCCTCCTTTCTAAAAAACAAAGTTTTCTCCTCGACTAAGATCCTATGTAAGCCCATTGCCCGTTCTCAAACTGCCGGCCGCCGAGACCGACAAAAGAACCGGTTTTGAGATACGGGCAATGGAGCCTACATTATGTTAATAACACCTCTGCTTCGGCAATCACTCCCTCCGACAAACTCCATTAGATGTAATAAGTCATGCGCCGTATAGCATAACCGCAATCCAAATTTCTGCTGTACAGCGTCATGCTTTTTACTTACAACACTTATTACGATCTACACTGCAAAATTACTACATTTATTTTTGTAAAAAAACAAAAAAATTATAAAAAGCCTCCGCGCCCTCCGCATATCGAATCAAACCACTCTGATTATCAAAAAATACTTGATATTTTCCCGAATTTAATTTACAATAGAAGAAAATCAAATGCTTATACAAATCGAAATATTCAATTACCGCATCAGATCAAGCGCAGCCTCACAACCGAAAAAAATGATCGATCAGCTTTCCGAAAAAGGAGCAACAAAATAAACCTATGATTGCATTATATCTTTCCGCGATCGAGTCCGAGGATGAAAAAAACAAAATTATTTATATATATAATAACTATCATTCTATAATGTGCTTTAACGTATTAAAATTCATGAATAACCCCTGTGATGTCGAGGATATCGTTCACAGCGCCATGCTTAAAATAATCGACAACATTGCAATGATCAACACATACGATCAGGAACATACTAAAAATTTGTGCTGCATAATAGCGCGGCAAAAGGCGATAGACTTTTGCAAAGCACGGGACAATAGAAATCATTCGCTCGACGAAGCCGTAGATTACTCGTCGCTTCAATCGGCGGATCCCGGCGATATCGTCGCCGATCAGGCTGCATACGACAGAATTCTTGAAATAATTGATTCAATGAGTGATACGTACAGAGACGTATGCCGATTAAAGTATGTATATAAATTTACAGAAAAAAAGATATCCGAATGTCTAAATCTATCGCCGACGGTAGTAAATCAAAGGATAATGCGAGGAAAAAAGATAATAAGAGACGCCTTGATCAAGGAGCACTTACATGAATAAAAGCATGAATGAAGCTATTTTTGACACATATCTCGAAATGGCTTTTGAAGAAAATATGAGAAAAGAGGCCGAGGAGGCTCCGTCCAAAGAAGAACTGGACAAGCTGTTCCCTATTCAAAAGAAGTACAGAAAAAAGCTCTTGCGGGCAATCAAAGAAAACAAATACAAAAAGCCTCTGTGTCTCGTATATCTGAGGCGCGCAGCTATAATTGCTCTGGTATGCTTCTCCGCACTCGCAGGAGGAATGCTCACAAGTCAGGATGTGAGAGCGGTTCTGAAGGCAACGATCTTGGAATGGTTCGACAAGTATATAACCCTTGATTTTACCGAATCCGTTGATAATAATAATTTTCCCACTGACGTTAATGAAGTACATTATGAATACATTCCCGAAGGGTATTCATTGAGATACAAAATTGATGACCCTGAATGCAAAATGTACATATATTCAAATTCGGATGGGATGGATCTGATAATTGATATATTTAATCCTGCCTTTTCAAGTCAATCTGTCGATAATGAGCATCATGAATATGAAGATATTGTGATCAACAACCGACATGTGCACTTCTTTTATGACGAGCGCGAACATTCGGGTATCGCGGTTGTCGGAAACAATGATTGCGTTTCCTCTGTTCAAGGATATCTATCAAAAGATGAGCTTATAAAAATCGTAGAAAATATAAAATAATCAAAAAAAATGTAGTAAAACGCCCTCCTTTGTCGTAATATATTATATATAGAACAAGGAGGGCTTTTTTATGCCAAAGAAAATCAATTTTAAAACCATTACTTCATGCATGCTTTTAACCTCAGCCGTACTATTGTCGCTCCCATGCCAAGCAGCCGAACGCGCAGAGACGCCTTTGTCCACCTCCGGCTATTCGATTATTTCACCGTATTGGAACAATGCTTCGGATGTGACAGTGCAATTGAAAAATAGCAGTGACAATTTCATCACGGCAACAGCTCGTGTAGTCGGATTGAAAGGAACAACATACAGCAACGGAACCGTTACTCTTGATAAGATTGTCGGCACTAACACAATAGCAAAAAGGAGATGGAGCGGATTATCGTCGTCCTCTCAGAATTTTATTTTTAATGAAAAAGCACTTGCCTACGAATCGGGTACATACAGAATATCCATCACTATCACCGCTACGCTCAACGGAAAAGCCGAGGTGATCACTAAATCGCAGACATTCGTGCTTTAACAGCTGCAATTAATATCTTATCCGTCCACATACAAAGCCCCGGCAGACAACGCAAGGTGTCAGCCGGGGCTTTTACTTTGGATCAATACAGTTTAAAAATGACGCGCCCGCCCTGCTCTGCAATACATCGGAAAAGCTCGGGCAGCTACTTGATATCAGCCTGATTTACCGATATAATATAACTGCGTTTCATCGGCACAACATATGTATGCTCTCCGGAAACGCAGCAATGAATACCGGATATCGGCAGAGTGCGGAAGCTGTTGCCTTGCGCTGTACACGATATTTTTTTGATAAATCAAAAAAATGCTGTAACGATTTATCATTTTCCGAATCTAATAGGTGAAAGGACGGTGAAAACGTGAGTGACTTTGAAAAGCTGTTTGAGGACAATCGCGAATTCATTTTCAAATATCTGATGAAGCTGTCGCGAAATTATTCGCTTGCAGAGGAGCTGACGCAGGAGACATTTTTCCGCGCATATATGAACTATTCCTCTCTGCGGGATCGCGAGAAAGCACCGTCGTGGCTATGCCGAATCGCTAAAAACACCTACTACGCATGGTGCGGCAGGCAGGGACGGCAGGAATCGCTCGACGAGCTCGACCTAGCCGACAGCGGCGAGAATATCGAGAGTGCATTCGTTCAAAAGGAAACCGCCAAAAACGCTCTCAAGCACCTGCACGAGCTCGGCGAGCCGTATAAGGAGGTTTTTATGCTCTCCGTATTCGGCGATTTTTCACTGAAAGAAATAAGCCGCCTGTTCGGCAAAAGCGAAAGCTGGGCGCGGGTCACGTTTTACCGTGCCAAGCAAAAGCTATCGGAAAAGATGAGGTAAATAATTATGGAATGCAATATCATAAAAGATCTGATACCGCTGTATATCGACGGCTGCTGCAGCGAAGAGAGCGCACGGCTCGTCCGCGAGCACACCGAGACCTGCGCCGCCTGCAAGCATCTGATCGCCGAAATGAAAAAGCCGTCCGATATCGCCCCGATATCCAAAGCACCGACGGTAATGAATAAACTGAGCTATTGGAAAGCCTCGGTCATGCAGTCTGTTCTGCTGTTTTTGTCATTTGCACTGATAACCGTAGGCGTTACGCTTGAATCGAGAACTCCGATAGGCTCGACAAACGGATACTGGGCGGTAACGCTTATCATACCCGCGACCGGCTTCATGCTCTCGCTCGTAATCTGGTATTTCATTCAGCTCTATAAGAGCCGCCGAGCCTTTTCCGTCACCTCCGCGCTCGCCACGCTCGGTATAACCGTCTGCGCCTATGTCTGGGCGATATTTCACTATAAGACCGACCTGCTTACCGGTGCTTTTTCGGGCGTGATGCCTCTGCTGCGATTCGCGGGTATCGGTATTTTTCTCACCGTGCTGCTCTGTGCGCTGTCGGGCGTGCTGTCGAAGCGCTACGCGCGGATGCTCGGCAAAGAATGAAACGAGGGAGGGATCTGCATGAGCTATCTGAGCAAATTTTGGGCTTCGTTCGTATTTTTAACGATCGTGATTTCTGCATTGTTCGATTCCGCGCCGAGCAAGGCGGATATCATAGCCGTATTTGATGAAAACGAAGCCGCCTTTGTCGAGGCAGCCGAAAGCGGAGATTTTTCCGAGCTTGAGCAGCTGAGAGACATTCAGGAGGTAAAATTACGCGATAATTCTGTTGATATTTTCTTCGGCGGATACGGCTTTGCTTCTGCCACGAGCTATTACGGTATATTCTATTCTGCAGACGGTTCGATAGACGCACATGCGTTTGCGCCGTCAAAGAATAATTTTGTCCGAAACGGCAGCGGATGGCTATATAAGGAGCGGTACGGCGACAACAGCTTTTATTGCGAGCCGCTCGGACATGATTTCTTCTATTACGAGGCACATTTCTGACCTGCGCCGCTCTATGATCATATCAAACGGCTTCCGTATGACTGCGGGAGCCGTTTTTTTCGCCGTACGGTTAAAACATCTCAACGTAGCGCAAATTGACCGTTTATTTTTCAAGCAAAAGCTGTTATAACAAACATAATCAGTCGCACTCGACCCCGTCGATGTACTGCGGGAGGTCAGATTCGAAGTGCGAACGAACAACTTTCCCGCTCAGCTATCCGGAGGTGAACAGATGCGTTTCGTGATCGCCTGCGCGGCCGCAAAGCAATAAGCGGCAGGAAGCGACTCCGAGCGCGGAATAACGATGTAAACAATCCGATTTTCCGGCGCTCTCGCATAATATTTTCACAGAAAAAATCCCCCTCGCACAAGGGACGGTCGGGACGAAAGCCTCGACCTCCCGCAGCGGGGGGATTTTTATTTGAATTATTACGACAGACATTAAATTACGCAAGGCGCGTGCGAAAATCATCATAGCTTTTCACTCCGCGCAGCGCTTGTCACTTTTTATCGCCGAGCTTGAGTACGGAAATAGCATCCGCAATGGTCTTTTCAAGACCCTCTCTGCCGTATTTGTCGACCTCAGCCTTATTCTTTTCTCCGTGAGTAAGGCATCCGGCTCCGCCGATACAGCCGCCGACGCACGCCATACCCTCGATAAAGTTGGCATCGAGCAGATTCTTCGACTTCTTGAGCAGAGCGACCTTGCACTGCTCGATACCGTCGCAGGCACACGCCTTAAGCTCAAAATCGGTATCGCCGTGCTCGCGCAGACCCTCTGCGACAGCATCCGACAGACCGCCGCTGCGGGCAAAAATTCTGCCGTAGTAGGAGGCATTATCAAGAACACCATCCTCGAGCGAGGTGATGTCGATATCCTTGGAATCGAACAGAGCCTGAAGCTCCTCAAAGGTCATAGCTACATCTACATACTCGCGGACGGAGTCCTTCTGAACCTCACCCTTCTTAGCGGTGCACGGCCCGATAAATACGGTCTTGCAGCCCGGCTCGGTCTCCTTGAGATACTTGGCAAGCGTAGCCATAGGCGAAAGGTTATGCGACACATACTGAACCATATCCGGGAAGCTCTTCTCGATATAGCTTACGAACGCAGGGCAGCAGGAGCTGGTCAGGAAGCCCTTTTCGACGAGCTCGCGGCTCTCCGCATCTGCGACCATATCCGCGCCGAGCGCCGCCTCGATAACGGTATGGAAGCCGAGCGCCTTGAGTCCGGTGATGACCTGTCCGAGCTTGGCATACGAGAACTGGCTCGAGATAGAGGGTGCGACAAGCGCATAGACCTTGTACTTTTCGTTGTTCTCACTCTTCTTGATAAGATCAATGGCATCAAGAATGAACGACTTGTCCATGATAGCGCCGAACGGGCACTGATATACGCACGCACCGCAGGAGATGCACTTCTCGTTGTCGATGGATGCAGCCTTATCCTCGTTCATATGTATAGCCTTGATCTTGCAGGCATTCTCGCAGGGACGCTTACGGCTGATGATAGCGGTGTAGGGGCAGACCTTTGCACAAGCACCGCACTCCTTGCACTTACTCTTGTCGATGTGAGCGACATGATGCTCGTCCGACGTGATAGCGCCGAAGCGGCAGGCATCCTCGCAGCGGTGTGCAAGACAGCCGCGGCATGCATTGGTGACCTCATATCCGCCCATCGGGCACTCGTCGCAGGCGCTCTCGATGACCTCGATGATGTTGGGGTTATCCTTGTTTCCGCCCATAGCGAGCTTTACTCTCTCTCCGAGAATGGCCCTCTCCTTATAGACGCAGCAGCGCATTGTGGGAGTATTTCCGGGTACGATCATTTTCGGAATGTCCATGACGTTCTCCATCAGGCGATCATTCCAAGCGAGACGCGCGACCTCGCGGAGTACCTTGTATTTCAGATGCTGTACCTTTGTGTCAAACTTGTATGATTTCTGCATTTCTGTTGCCATAGCTTCGCTCTGCGATAGCTTTCCTTTCAGTGGTTCTTATATATCCGCAACGCTGCACGCCGCTGATGCAGTGTTTGTTCCTTTTGTCCGGTCACGCCGCAGCGCACCGGATCATGAAAACCGCAGCACTAACGCAATATGCGGGAGAGATCAAAAATAGCTGACCTTTATCCGCTTGCCCATCTGTCTCAGACACTCCGAGAGCTCCTTGACGAGATTCATTTTTATATTAAAGTTGATCGGGAGATCGGGATTCTGATGCGCGGGGTTGACCGCTCTGCCGACATAAAAATTAATGTCGGTAGCCTCCTCAAACAGCAGGCGGCAGATGAGCGATGCTCCGTCCCGACGATAGCCCCACTCCGAATAAAGTTCGTTTCCCGCGAGCGCGTCGCGGGCATACTCAATGACCTTGTTCACGGTGATAACTCCCTCCGTAACGAGGTCAACGCCCTCTATCTCCGCGGTCGGGGGAATATCCCCGCTCTCGAAATTCAAGCTCGGTACGAGCGGCTTTCCGAGATATGCCGCTGCGATGGATGCGGTGGTTCCGCCGCATACGATGTGCTTTCCCTCCTTGGAGAAGAAGAGCGACATCATCCTTTCGCAATCGTCACGGTTGCGCGGAGGACCGAAAAGTATGTTCATCGGCTCCCGTCGTCGTATCTTGACCACACATGCGGTGGCATCGTCTCCCGGCTTATACCGATACTGCTTGTCGCACTCGTCCACAAGCATGGTTGCGAGCGTCTTGGCGGTATACCCGGCCGCATAGATAGTCCGCATAAAATCCGCGATATCCTCCCACTTCCAGCCGAAGTTGAAGGCTATTCCGATACCGGCATGCGGACATCCGTCGCTCATGGCGACTATGCAGTCGCCCTCCTGGAGCTTTATCACCGATTTCAGCACCTTTTTCCCGTCGATATTAAGCTCCTGCTTCGGATAATCGTATACCGAATCGCCGCGAATGAAAATAACATTCGGATTATCGTACTGTATTATCTCCACCGTCTCATTCTCGATAAGATGAATGATAGTAAAGGTGGAATACGCAACGCCGCGCACCGAACAGATGGGAAGCGTTGCCGCAATGGTCGAGACGCAGTCCTCGAGCTTCATATCCTCCGACATCATGGTGGAGATTATCTTCGAGGTCAGGGTCGAGAGAATGCTCGCCTTTACCCCGCTGCCGAGACCGTCCGCAAGCACGACGACCGTCGAATTATCACCCTGCTCCACTATGTCGACATGATCGCCGCACAGCTGCTCGCCGTCGTGATTTATACTCTTATAGCCTACTTCCGCACACAGATTATTCATCGCTGATAGACTCCTTCAGCTTAGTCAATGCGATCTTGGTCTCCGCAGCCGTTTCACCGAGCAGCGAGGCGATCTCCTGAACTATACGCATCTGCTTATCTACGACCTTGTCCGCTATCTCGACCGTCTGACGGCTGATATCCTCTTTCTTCTGTCTCTGATTCTCCTCCTCGGTAACATCGCGGAGGATACAGAGTATCAGGTGATATTCGCGGTCGTAGACAACCGTTTTTTCGACATATTTCTCATATTCGGCAAGATATTCACGCTTTCCGTGAACGCCGCGCAGCGTCTTGGCAGCCGACTGAAAGTCGGAGGGATCGAGTACGCGGACAACGCTGTCTCCGAGAATATCCGATGCAGAGCGAAGATTGAGTATCCTCTGTGCCGCACGGTTTATCTGCTGCACCTCGAGCTTTTCGTTCAGAACGATAAGCCCGTTCGGTGTATTGCGTGCGATGGTATCCGAAAAATTCTCAGCCTTATCCTTTAGGTACGGCAGACACATCGATATCTCGGCCTTACCGTGCAGGATGGCGATCGCCTTTTCGCGGCAGGTATCGTAGCCGCAGGAGCCGCAGTTCAGCTCGTCTGTCGGCTTTATCTTGCCCATCTGACGCAGCGTCTCGGTTATCTCGGTCTCGGTAGGGTCGGTCAGCCGCTGCGTGATTATCTCAAACTCCTTATGAAGTCCGGTGCTATCCGGCTGCTCGACCTCAAAATCCTCTTGTCCTGCATAGCGCGAGACGGCAGCATAGTCACGCACCGGCGCGCGGTGGAATTTTTCCATTACCGGACCGCCGATACAGCTGCCGACGCAGGCGGACATTTCTATAAAGCATCCGCGCAGCGAGCCTCTCTCGATATCCCGCAGCGCCGCCATGCAATTCTCTGTACCGTCTATCGCCATATAGGCATAATCCGGATTGTCGAGCGCCATGGTTTTCAGTATACCGCCGGTAGTCGGGAAGAAGCGCGCACGGCTGTGCACCTCCGAATCCATCCGCTGCTCCGGTGCTATTCCCTCTCGCTCAAGCCATGCCGTCAGCTCATCAAAGGTCAGAACGGCATCGACAATACCCTCATAATGCTGTGCCTCATCCTTTTTCGCAACGCACGGTCCTACAAATACCGTCTTTGCATTCGGGATGCGCCGCTTGATATCAAGACAGTGCGCCTGCATCGGCGATACCACATCCGCAAGATACGGCAGCAGCTTCGGAAAATGCTTCTGTATCAGCAGGTTGACCGAGTGGCAGCAGGAGGTAATGATAACATCCCTGCCCTCCTCACGAATCAGATGCTCGTATTCGCGCTTTACGATGGTCGCGCCGATCGCCGTCTCCTCAACATCGTAAAAGCCGAGCTTCTTGATCGCGTCGCGCATCGCCTCGATACCGACGCCGTCGTAGTTTGCGACAAATGACGGTGCAAGACTTACCACCACCGGATCGCCGCTCTGTAACAGGACCTTCACCTTCTCGGTCTCATCTACAATCTGCTTTGCGTCCTGAGGGCATACGACAAAGCACTGACCGCACATGATGCATTCGTTTCCGATTATAAATGCCTGATTTCCCGAGAAGCGAATTGATTTGACGGGGCAATGACGGATACACTTATAACAATTTTTGCAGTTTGATTTTTTGAGCGTAAGGCACTCCATCTGATATCAGTCCCTTTCGTTTAATATAGGTGTTAATATCTTATCTGTAAAAAACTCCTTGAAGCTCTCCGTTGTAATACCTGTATAAACATTGTCGTCGACCGTGACCGTAACACCGACGCGGTTGCACTTGCCGGCGCAGAAGCTGCCCGCAAGTGTGATGTCGCCCTCAAGCCCATGCTCGGTTATTGCCTTTTGAAACAGCTCTACGAGCTGCTCAGCGCCTCGAAGATGGCAGGAGGAGCCGACACAGATCTGTACAATCATTATTCCTCATACATTCCTTTCATGTCATTAGCTGAAATGCGGCAATGCGTGATATCCTCACGCGCCGAGCTTTCCAAGCACATTTTCGATAAAAAATTCGTCCACCGTATCCGGTGAGACCGAAAAAAGCTCGCCGTCTGCAAGAACGCAGACCCCCTCGGCGCACCGTCCGAGGCAGAATGTGCCGGACAGGTCAACCTTATCACCGACGCCGTGCTCGGCTACAAGCACCTGAAGCCGCTCCACCACAAGTCTCGAACCCTTGATATGGCAGGAAGAGCCTATGCATACTACAACCTTCATTTTTGCCGTCCTGTTCCTTTCGTATTTTATATAACAGCTCCGCTGTCTTGACGGTACTCAAAACGCGCCGAAGCGCCTCGCAGATATTATCAGACGCTCGGTGACGGCGCTCCGCCTCAATCGTATTCTGCCGAAATAAAGGGTCGCAAATACTCGCGCTCCGCCTCATTTGCCTGCGGCAGTCTTGCCGCCGCAACTATGGGAAGCCAACGCCTGACATAGCACTGCTCGGCACCGCTGCGCTCACAGTAGAAATCGAGATAAAGCTCGGCACTCTCGTTGTCTCCGTCGCACCCTAACAAGAGATAGGTTCGCGCCGCATCGGCTGCGCCGTTTCCCTGCGAGGCGTGCGACCAGTCGAGTATGTAATGCTCTCCGCTCTCGGTTATCATAATATTTGACGGACCGAGATCGCCGTGACACAGCTTACTGTGCTTCGGCATTGCGTCAAGCCGCGAATAGAGGTCATACCGCTCGGTGGCAGACAGCTCGCTCTCGATTATATGCCGTATCATCTTATCGCGCTGACGAACAAGCTCCGGACAGCGCTTTGCGTGTATTTCGAGCTGAATATCAACGAGCCGCGAGATATACTCTCCGCGCCGCTGCGGCTGCTCCGCCATAAGCGCAACGAGCGTTTTTCCCTTGATATATTCGGTGACGATAGTCCACCTCCCGTCGGTCAAGGTGACCTCTCTGACAGACGGTACCGGGAGTCCGGTCTCCTCGACACGCGCCTGATTCAGTGCCTCGCTGAGCACCTCAGATTCCTTAAAGCTGCCGTCAAAAACCTTGAGCACCTTATCGCCGTCGCGAAAAACCGTCTTATTATTGCGCAGCGCTATTATACGGTCATGCTCCATGCCGTTGTCCTTTCATCATCGTACGGCCAAACCGCATATGCCGCGTGCGCTCACCGACGGACGATGCGCCGGTCGATATCCGCAGCTTGGCAGCATTCTGCCGTTTTCAGCCGTCCTCATTATATTTTATTATTATAACAAAGGTAAGGTAAAATCGGAATTGCTATTTAATCATATTCGTATTGCCTTAACAGCAACGCACATACGCAGGTGTGCCGTTCGGCAATGCGCTTCGGATACCTTACATCACAGAGTCGCGAAACACCTTGCGCTTCGAGCGAACAAGCTCCTCGACAAACATATTGTCAAGGTCGGTGAGACGGTAGTCCTCGCGCCGTATAAGCACATCGCGGTAGCTTCTGCCGTTGTGGTCGCAAGCTCTCTCGACAAGCCCGTAACGGTCGAGCATATCCTGCGGGATATTCGATACCCACATATAGGTATCGGGATTGTCGGACAGCAGCTCGAGCTGACTTGCACGCTCGAAAACGAATATCCGACAGCCGCCGTTTTCCGGCAGCTCGTCCTTCTTGACCTCAGAGAACGGCAGCGACGGGACATACGGATCGGCGTGCGCTATCTCGATATAGCCTCCGAGGTCCGAGTACGATATCTCCGGCAGCCTATTCAGACGGCAGTGCTTATTCATAACAAGCACATAGCGAAACTCGGTGATAAGCTCATACGAAAGATGCTTTTCATCCATCATATCCTTATAATAGCTGTCGTAGCGGTCACTGTACCGCAGGATGCCGAGCTTGTAATCCTCGCGCAGCACATTCTTTATAGCGCAGGAAGCGTTGGTCTCCTTATAGAAAACCTCGATATTCGCCGCGGGATCGAGCTTTTTCGAGAACTCCGCAAAGGCGGAGGATATGTAGCTCGAGCGCGGAACGGATATGGAAAAATGCTGCTTTCCCGTCGGTCCGTTACGAAAGATATTTTCGATATCGTTTATCTGCTTCAATGCCTTTTTAGCATACATGACGAACAGCTCGCCGTCCGGTGTAAGCGTCATTCCCTTTACACTGCGCTCGAACAGAATAACGCCGAGACTGTTCTCGAGTTCCTTTACCGCGCGAGAGAGCGCAGGCGCACCGACTATCAACTGCTGAGCAGCCTTGTTTATCGAATGCTTCTCGGCTACGACGAGTGCGTATTTCATATGAAGCAGATTCATTCGCGTTGTCTCCTTTTTTATCTATGACTATATTATATCACATTTTCGCGAAATTTCAATTATTAATAAGCAATTCGCCGCCTTTGTGGCGATTTTTTATTGCATAAATTGCAGAAAAATGCTATAATGGGCTGAAAACAGCAATGTGCGAGCCGATTGCACACGAAAAACGGCATTCGATCGGCGGTGCTAATTGCATTCTACGGGGACTCGATGCAGAAACACAGATCTTATACGGATACAACGCTTAATTTTGCCGAGGCAGAGCTGATGCCGAGCGGATACCGAGCCCGATGAGCAATCCCCTCTCGGAATACCGAGCGGCGGAAGAAAAAACAGAATACGGAGGAAGTCCGAATGAATATTTTGGTGATAGACGGTCAGGGCGGTCAGCTCGGCGGAGGAATAATAAAGGCGCTGCGCGAACGCGGAGCCGCTGCGAAAATAACCGCCGTCGGAACAAATGCATCCGCTACCGCCGCAATGCTGCGAGCAGGTGCGGATGCTGCCGCCACCGGCGAAAACTCGGTGCGTGTTGCATGCCGGAGCGCCGATATAATCGTAGGTCCGGTAGGAATAGTTATCGCCGATTCACTGCTCGGCGAGGTCACTCCGGATATGGCGGTAGCGGTCGGTCAGGCACGCGCCGTGCGTATACTTATTCCGATCAATCGCTGCGATAATATAGTTGCGGGCGTGGCTGATGTGGGTATGAGCTCACTTATCGACGACGCGGTTCAGAAGATAGCGGCGCTCGCCGCGAAATGACGGGTTTTCGATGGAACGCTGCCGATGAAAGCTGCCTATGATAAAATTCACGACCGACTTGATTTTTGCTTGACACAAGCGATCCGTCATGATATAATTCTTATGTAAAAGCGGTGCAGTATGTACCGCAGGCGCACGCACACGAAGTGCCGCGCGGGAGCAGAGGTTTCCAAATCATTTAAATATACGGGTAAGTATCGTCACGGAGGTGTGGCTTCGGTTGTTGTTCGCACTCCGACGCATTCCTTTTGGCATGTGCGCCGATCTGCCCGAAAAAACAAAATTTTAATAATGCCGAATTTACACCGGGAAGGTGCCGATATCCCCGAAAGGATATGGTACCCTCCCGTTTTTTTCGGCGAAAGGAAAGACATGAACAACACAAAAAATCAAAAGCTGCTTACCCTCGTTCTCGCCGCGATGTTTTTCGCACTCGGCTACTTGTTGCCGTACGCAACGGGTCAGATAAAGGAGATAGGCAAGATGCTCTGTCCCATGCACCTGCCCGTGCTGCTCTGCGGCTTTGTCTGCGGTCCCGTATGGGGACTCGCCGTCGGCGCAGTGTTGCCGCTGCTCCGTTCGCTAACGACCAGTATGCCCCCGCTCTTTCCCAGCGCGCTCTGCATGGCATTTGAGCTTGCCGCATACGGTCTGCTTGCCGGCATCTTCCGTCGCGCGCTGCCGAAAAAGAAAGGCTTCATTTATGTATCGCTCGTCGCGAGCATGCTCCTCGGCAGACTTGTATGGGGACTGGCGATGTTTATATTCACCGGTATTGCCGGAACAGAGTTTTCGTTCGCCGCATTCATTGCAGGTGCGTTTACCGGATCTATTCCCGGCATAATCGCGCAGATCGTGCTCATTCCGCCGATCGTTATGATAGTCGAGCGTGTGTGGAATAATTCTTCCGCGACCGCTCCCGCGGTACAGTAATCTTCTTTTATATCCGCAAAGCAAATCGCCGCAGCACCGGGTCTGTCCGACCTATTGCTGCGGCATTTTTTTCGTTCCTGTTGAATTCTGTTCGTTTCCGTTATTTAGTTATACCGCTCGCGCGATACAATGCCCGAGCTGTCATTCTGCTTCGGGCGCGGTCTGCACCTGCGCTTCTACGCCGTGTAAGTCAATGTTCAAGTTCTGCGTATGCATTTCTGCGCCGGGCATACCGACTGCCGGGTCTTGCAGATGCGCTTCTTCGCTCGGCATACCGGCGGTCGCAGCTTCCTTTTCCGCGCGGCGCGCCTCCTTTACCGCATTCGCATATCTGCGCGGAGCATAGCCGTCTATGCCCGCCGACTGGAGCGAGCCGAATATGCGGTGCTTAAGTCCCTTGTACTTACGGTCTAACTGTGCGAGCAGCTGCTTCATCTCCTCGCGCTCGGTGTGCCCGTCTTCAGGGCAGGAGGACGGAACAACGGGAAGCTCATTGTGCGCAAGAAAATACCGTATATCCTTTTCCGGCGCATAGATGAGCGGACGGATAAGGGTGATCTTTTTCCGGTCGAGATATGTAACCGGCGAAAACGAGCCGAGCCTTCCCTCGTGAAACAGGTTCAGCATAAAGGTCTCGACGGCATCATCGTAATGATGACCGAGTGCTATCTTGTTGCAGCCCGCCTCGATCGCGGCATCATGGAGTATCCCGCGCCGCATCTTGGCACAGAGAGAGCAGGGGTTCGACTCCTTTCGTGTCTCGAAAATTATCTTAGCGAGATGAGTCTTGACAAGTCGGAACGGTACTCCCCTGCTCTCGCAAAATTCACGAACAGGCGAAAAATCCATTGCCGGTCTGCCGATATCCTCAAAGCTCATATCGGCGGTGACTGCGACAAGCTCAAAATGCTTCGGATAAAAAACAGAAAGATTGATAAGCGCGCAGAGCAGCGCGATAGAGTCCTTACCTCCCGAGAGACCGACGGCAATACGGTCTCCCTCCTCTATCATTCCGTACTCGTCGACCGCACGGCGTGTACAGCTGAGCAGCCGACGTATAACCGGAAAATCCGCACGGTATACCGCGTGACCGTCAGGAGAAGGAACCGATTTTTCACACGCAGCGTCGTCATCGCGCGCGCAGTTGACCGTATTCTCTTCCATCACATCATCTCCATCATATTTTTACGGCGGCGAAGCCATACTATTATTATAACAGCCGCAACAGCCGCCACAGCAGCCGCAGCAGAACATGCGATTATGGCAGGGCGGAAATCAAAGCTGACCGTTCCGTCCTCCTTTATCGCAATATCGGCACCGTATCTCAGATGCTCGGCAGCCTGAGCGATAAGCTCCGGTGAATCGGCTGCAAGGACAGCCGTGTCGGGCGAGCGCAGAGCGCGCATGCCGCCGGAGCTCTGCTCGATGACCTCGATATGCATCATGATCTCCGCGCCGTCAAGCTCGCCGTTTATCCGTAGCGGCACAAAGCCGCCGTCCGAGATAAGGGCAAGCGTTGAATCGTTGTAGATATAGGCAAGTCCCGAAATTTCCATGCCGCGGGTCGATGCTATTCCGCATCCTACGCCGGACTCGGTCTTGCCGTGTCCGACGGTACCGCCGTAGAATTTAAAGCTGCTGTCATTATAAATACATGCGCCGAGCTCGGCAGTTCCCGAGGTCACAGCGCCGCCCCGCATATCCGCCGTCGCGTGATTATACAAGCCTCCGCCGAGCGTTTCCGCCGTACATGAGAACACCTTTCCGCCGCGAAGCACAAGAGTAGAGTTGTTGTATATTCCGCCGCCCTCGGTAGCCGTGCATTCGTTTACCGAGCCGCCAGTAATAATAACCTCTCCGTCGTTGTATATTCCGCCGCCGCGCTCCGCAGTGCAGCGATTTATTGTGCTGCCGGAGAGAAAGGTCTGATAATAGCTCGCAACATATACGCCGCTGCCGGAGCAGCCGGATATCTCTCCTCCGGAGAGCGTACACTCACCGCCTCCAACGTATATTCCGCCGCCGCGTGATGCACTGCACGGCTCGCCGTACTCGACGATGCTGCCCTTGTCATCGAGTGCCGAATGACGGCCGATACAGCCGCCGGCAAGCTCAAAGCTGCCGGAGCGCAGATAGACAGCGCCGCCCTCATCCGCCGAGCAATTACCTATGATGCCGGAGAAAACCGTCGCCCTGCCGAAATCTAAAAGTATTGCGCCGCCGCGCGTTGCGGAGCAGTCGAATATCTCTCCGCCGCGCAGCTCAAGCACACCGCCGAGAACCAAAACAGCGCCGCCCTCACCTGCCTCGTATCCTTCAATGCGCACACCGTCCATGAGCACAAGCTTACCGCCTGAGACCTCAAAGGCTCTGCCGTCGCCCGTCCCCGCGAAGTGCAGAGACGGCTCCTCACCGGAATCGCCGTCTTTGCCGAGTGTAAGCGTACCTCCGGTAACGGCAATAGGCACTCCGCTTATCCTGACGCCGGCACCGAGAATACGAATATCGCCGCCTGTGATGCGAAGCTGACTCGAAAATGTAATATCCCGCAGCAGCATAACACTGCCGTCCTCTGTTTTCATAGCCATCCCGTCGCCGAGTGATGAGATGAGCGACTCGGCATCGGTGACGTCAATATGCGCTGTCTCTGCGGTCTTTTCTGCGGCTTCTGCAGCCAAAGCCGCACCGCAGACAGCGGCAGAATCACCCGCTGTCTGCGCGGTACCGGAGGAATTGTCGCTCACCCTTGCAGCAGGAGATGAGGATGAAGCACCTGCGTCAGCCGTTTCAGTCGGAGCAGCCTTCGCCGCCGACACCGCGGCAGTTGTTTCGGAAACCGCCGAGAGCGGTACCCCAAGTGAAAAAAATGCGGCTGCGCAGACCGATATAAGAGCGGTGCCGATACGTCGTCTGCCGATAGCGCGATTAAAAGAAGAATTCATATCTAACCTCACAAAAAACGAAGCCGGCAGCTCGCAGAAGCGCGCCGCCGGAGGTCAAGGCATATTTTTACTCAGCGTCCTCCGCCTTAACATCGACCGAGCGAACAGCGGTACGGAGAATACGGATCTTGGTGCAGTTATGAGTAGTCTCGATAACGACAGTCTCGTCCTTGATGCTGACGATCTTACCGATAATACCGCCGATGGTAGTCACCTCGTCGCCGACCTGAAGGCCGTTTCTCATTGCATTAGTTTCCTTCTCCTGCTTTTTCTGCGGGCGGATCATAAAGAAATAGAAAACTACGACAAGGACCAACAGCATTACGATAGAAATCCAGCTCTGACCCATACCTGTGCCGGTAGTAGCAGCGGCTGCTTCGTCAAGAAGATTATACATTTTAAGGTCTCCTTAAATCATTATTATATGCATTGTATTATACACTATACGCGCGGGCTTGTCAATGCGGAGGATATGCAACGGATGAAAATTAACATTTTGTACCTACATTATACTTTCGCCGTCGGTATATTTTTATCCAAAGCAGAAAACCATGCACCCCCTCTCGTCGACAATAAAATAGCATTAAAATAAGAAAAAAACAAAATTTTTAAAAAATTTGCTTTTTCGGTAAGGAATTTTGAATCCTCGGTTGTATAATAGTATGAAGAGGGCGAAAAAGCTCGTCCAATTCACTCCCCGGAGGTTAACAAGGTGGAAATCGGTGAAGAGCTCTACAACCGTTTCCGCGACGGTGATGACACCGCCTTTGACCGGATACTTAAGCTTTATTACGACGGACTTTTATTCTTTGTGACAAGGTACGTTCGGGATGTCAGCACGGCTGAGGATGTTGTTATAGACACATTTCTCGAGCTGCTGATGCACCGCAGCAGATATAACTTCAAAACATCACTGAAAACCTATCTCTATACTATTGCACGAAACAAGTCGCTGAATGTACTCAAGCGAAAAAGCAGAACAGATGTTGCGCTTGATTCGGTCGGGGACAATATCGCCGATCTGCATACGATAGATTCGCATATGATCGACAGTGAACGAAAACGTGTGATCAGCGAGGCGCTCGCCGAGCTGCCCGAAGAAATGAGAAGCTGCATTATTCTCGTCTATTTTGAGGATATGACATACGAAGAAACCGCAAAAATCATGAAGAAAAGCAGAAAGCAAATAGACAATCTGCTTTACAGGGCAAAGGCGTCGCTGAAAAACATCATCGGCGAGGCAGGCAAAGAACTATTATGAGAACACTTGAAGAAGTCAAAAAAGAACTCGACCGCAGATATATCGCAGCCGACCGCAAGCGTCGCCGCACGCGCCGTACTGCTGCGGAGGCTACGCTCGGAATGATGCTGTGCAGCGCATTTGCGCTGACGGCAGTGCTTACATATAGGGGCGGCGAGCAGAACAGCATCTATAACGGTGATCATGCAGACGTAACCGGCACCGTGATCGTAACCGACGGTACTCGGGAAAGCACCGAGACAACGAGAGCAGCCGATACGACAGCCGCACCGAAAACCGAAGCTCCCGCAGAGACTGTGACCACATCCGCGGTAATCGATACATACATTCCTATCGCCCCCGAAGCTCCCGAGCCTGAGGAGGATAAGGACAGTGTAACCGAAACAGCGGCAGACAGCACTGCTTCTACCGAAAGTGCAGAGCCGTCCGACAGTACTGTCGGTACGGAAGCTCCACCGCCGACGAGCACGATCGTGACAACCGAGAATAACGGCGAAAAGCCGATAACGAGCCACAGACACAATACCCCGAAATATCCGGGAGGCGTTGATCCGAATGTCAGTGCCTACGATGTCAAATTAACGCTCACGCTGACCGCCGGCGGGAAACCGGAATCGGTAATAGAGCTCAGCGGCAAGCAGACGGTTGCTCTGGTGGAGCAGCGTCTCGAGAGAGTGCTCGGCATTTCTATCGTATCCAAGAATCACGTACCGAGCGGTATTGGTAATATATATACAACATCTTCGAACTACGGTACGCTGATAACAGTAACCGACAGCACCGGAACGAGCCGCGAATACAAGTTAGCATACCTTACATACGAAGCATACACTGCGGTGCGCTCCGCATGCTATTGATATTATATTGATACGATTATAAATCGAATCAGTACAATACTGAATATCCGAATAAGTGTTGACCGCCCGGACTCGGGATGCGTACAGGATTATTGCGCATATCGGGACAGGGACTTAACCAAAAGTCGAGCACTGAGGCGGACGGTACGGTATTTACCGAACTGCCGCACTGTGCAAACTAAAATTGCTTTCTCTCCTTACATCCTTTCATTCACACCACCACCTCGCTTTGTGAAAGGATAATATTGATAAGACATTCGTCACATCTCTTGCAGTGACGAATGTTTTTGTTTTTTTGCGGCGGACATCGGATAAATATAAAACCCGACGGCAATACATAATTACATCGATACGGCGATACAATCAAAACGTTTATACGGCAACACATCAATACGACCGTACAACGGACATTTTAATAACGATACGTCACAGCACACCGAGAAGACAGAACATTTGCCGACGCAGCTATCTCCTACCGAAGAAACGCACTAATATTAAGCCGTCATCTCCATGCCATTTACGGCGTTGCAAAAATAAACGGCATGCAAAAAGCAGATCCTTTGACAGCATATTATCCGTCAGCAGCCATGACATCGGCCAAACTATCATCCCGAACAGACAAGGTGTAATAGCCGCAACACAAAAAAACAAAAAAAGGAAAGAGGCGCACGGGCGGTATTTCTACCGTTCGTGCGCCGAATCGCGTCTGCAGCATTCGCCGCATGCGATAGGAGAAAGCTATTTAACATACCGCCTGCCTCTGCGCCAAACGAATCGTTGCGCCGCGCAGCGGTGTATTTTCAGAGGCAAATATCAGCCGCCGAGATATGCCTTTCTTATCTCGTCGCTCTCTGCGAGCTCCTTACCGGTGCCGCTGAGCTTGACTCTGCCCGACTCAAGAACATATGCACGGTCTGCAACTCCGAGCGCCTTGTTAGCATTCTGCTCAACGAGCAGGATAGTTGTACCTGCCGCGTGCAGTTCCTTAATGATATCAAAGATCTGATCGACAAGAATCGGAGCAAGACCCATAGACGGCTCATCAAGCATCAGCAGCTCGGGGTGAGACATAAGCGCTCTGCCCATAGCGAGCATCTGCTGCTCACCTCCGGAAAGTGTTCCTGCGACCTGCTTGCGGCGCTCGAGGAGTCGGGGGAAGCGCTCATAGACATCCTTGATGCTCGCGTCGAACTCGGAACCCGGGCGGGTATATGCTCCCATCTCGAGGTTCTCCTCAACGGTCAGCTGCAGGAATACACGTCTGCCCTCTGGCACGTGCGCAAGCCCCATAGAGACGATCTTATCGGGACGAACGGCGGAGATATTCTGTCCGAGAAACTCAACCGAGCCGGTCTTGGAATGCAGCAGACCCGATACGGTCTGAAGAATTGTAGATTTTCCCGCGCCGTTAGCGCCGATAAGCGTGACAACCTCGCCCTTGTGTACCTCGAACGAAACGTCCTTTATGGCATGGATGCTGCCGTAGTAAACATTTATATTATTGACCTTCAGCATTTTTCATCCTTCTTTCCGAGGTATGCCTCAATGACGGTGGGGTTTGACTGTATCTCTGCGGGCGTCCCCTTCGCGATGACCTGACCGAAATTAAGCACGCAGATGCCCTCACAGATACCCATGACAAGATTCATATCGTGCTCGATAAGGAGGATCGCAATCTGGAACTGGTCGCGTATCTTGACGATGTTCTCCATAAGCTCCGCCGTCTCTGCGGGGTTCATGCCGGCTGCGGGCTCATCGAGCAGCAGCAGCGACGGATTTGTGGCAAGCGCACGAACGATCTCGAGACGGCGCTGTGCACCGTACGGGAGCGAGCCTGCTTTCCAGTTAGCCATATCCTGCATATCAAAGATGGAGAGAAGCTCGAGTGCACGCTCGTGAGCGACCTTCTCCTTCTTCCAGAAGGATGGGAGACGGAGTATCGCCGATGCGGTGGAGTATTTCTCCTGATTGTGCAGACCTATCTTAACATTATCCTCAACCGTCAGATCGGAAAACAGACGGATATTCTGGAAGGTACGGGCGATACCCATGCGGTTTATCTGCGTGGTATTCTTTCCCGCGGTATCGATGCCGTCGAGCAGGATGGTTCCGTGTGTAGGCTGATATACCTTTGTGAGCAGGTTGAAAACGGTGGTCTTTCCTGCGCCGTTCGGTCCGATAAGTCCTGCGATCTCGGTTCTGCCGATGATGAGGTTAAAGTCGTTTACCGCCATGAGTCCCCCGAACTCTATACCGAGATGGCTGCACTCGAGCACGGGTGCTTTATCGAGATCGCGCTCGGGAACTATCGCGCGGCTCGGGAACGGGACCATATTGACCTTTCTTTTTTCAAACGGTGACATTTCAGTCCACCTCCTTCTCGCGTTTATGAGGAAGGAGCCGCGTAAGCAGTGTGCGGACCTTCGAAGAATTTGTTGCTATCATTACGAGTATGAGGACGATTGCATATACGAGCATACGATAATCCGCAAACTCGCGCAGCGCCTCGGGGAGAACATAGAGCACCGTAGCCGAAATGATGGAGCCGCGGATATTGCCGAGTCCTCCGAGCACGACGAATACGAGGATAAGAATACTTGTATTGAAGTCGAATTTAGCCGACGTGATATTGGAGTAATTAAGTCCGTAGAGGGCACCTGCCGCACCTGCGATAGCTGCGGAGATAGTGAACGCTATCATCTTATACTTTGTGATATTGATACCTACCGATTCAGCCGCAATGCGGTTATCGCGGATAGCCATTACCGCACGTCCCGATCTCGAATTGACGAAGTTAAGAACGATAACGAGCGCTACCATTATAAGGACAAATCCCGCAGTGAAGGAAGCGATGGTCTGTGTGCCCGTCGCGCCCTGCGCACCCTTGATAATAGCGGTACCCGTCGGCGTGAGGCCGAGGTCATCGACCGTCTTTGCACCATTGTAGTTGAATACGATATGCAGTCCCTTTTCGTCGGTACCGACGATAAGACAGCTGATAATTTCCTTAATTATCTCACCGAAAGCAAGTGTTACGATGGCAAGGTAGTCGCCGCGCAGACGAAGAACGGGAATACCGATAAGGAAGCCCGCGATAGCCGCAAACAGCGCGCCGATGACCATTGCAACCGCAAGACGCAGCGGAGCGCTCGTTATCGTGGAGGAAAGCCCCGTCGACGCGACAACTCCGGCGAATGCGCCGACGCTCATGAAACCCGCATGACCGAGCGAGAGCTCGCCGAGTATACCAACGGTCAGGTTGAGCGAGATAGCCATTACAATATAGCAGCAGGCAGGAACGAGCAAACCTACCGTCTTACGTCCGAGCACGCCGCCGTTTGAAAGAATGGTAAACAGAACAAAGGCAACAATAACAATGAGATATGTTATCGCATTGCTTCTTGTGTTCTTTTTGATACCGAGCTTTGACATTAAACTCACCCCCTCAGACCTTCTCGGAGATCTTCTTGCCGAGCAGTCCGACGGGACGTACAAGAAGAACTATGATGAGCACGGCAAATACGATGGAATTTGAAAGCTGCGTAGAGATATACGCTTTTGCCAGCGCCTCGATAACACCGAGCAGGATACCGCCGATAAATGCGCCGGGGATAGAGCCGATACCGCCGAATACCGCAGCTGTAAATGCCTTGATACCGGGCATCGAGCCGGTAGTCGGCATCAGTGTAGGATACGAGGAGCACAGCAGCACGCCTGCAATAGCCGCAAGCGCAGAGCCTATAGCGAAGGTAAGAGAGATGGTGCGGTTGACGTTGATGCCCATCAGCAGAGCCGCGCCCTTATCCTCAGAGCATGCGCGCATAGCCTTACCGAGCTTGCTCTTGCTTGTAAAGACGGTAAGAGCTATCATAATAATGATGCACGCCGCAACGGTAAGCAGCGATATGTAGGAAACGCTGAGCTTACCGCCGAAGAGGTTGAGCGTTCCCGAGATGATGGGAGTATATACCTTAGGGTTAGCACCCCAGATGAGGAGTGCCGCATTCTGCAGCAGGTAGGATACACCTATCGCAGTGATAAGCACTGCAAGCGAGGTCGCCTGACGCAGCGGCTTATATGCAAAGCGCTCGATAAGAACTCCGAGCAGCGTACATACGGCCATTGCGATGACCATAGCGATCCACGGATTGAGACCGAGGCTACTGACAGCCACGAATGAGACGTAGCCGCCTATCATGATAATATCGCCGTGTGCAAAGTTAAGCATCTTGGCGATTCCGTAAACCATAGTATAACCGAGTGCAATGATAGCGTAAACACTGCCGAGGCTTATACCGCTGATAAGGTAGGATAAGAATTCCATAGCCTTTACCTCTCTTAAAATAATTTCACTACACTGAATATGCAGATATACGCCCGCCGCGCGGTGAGCATATATCTGCATATACAGCATAACGCGCGGGCTTGCCGCCGACCGCGCGGGTCGACGGCAGCCGCACGCCTATGCAGCTTTTCTTATATGCAGAACAGCATCGCCGTCTTATGCGTCGACGTATGCGCCGTCCTTGATGACAACCGCACGAGGAGCCTTGGAGACTTCGCCGGTCGCGCTCCATGTCATGCCCTCGCCGGTAAGACCGTCAACCTTGATCTCGGTCATGGCGGCAGTAACCTTAGCGCAGATATCCTCAGAGGACATATCGGCAGTGCAGCCCGACTTCTCAAGTGCAGCATAAAGTGTATAAACGCCGTCATATCCGTCTGCCGCAAACTGGTTAGGAAGCTCGTTGTACTTTTCCTGATAGGTCTTTACGAAGCTCTGTGTACGCTCATCGGTAGCGTCAGCAGAGAAAGGAGTAAGAAGCATTACACCCTCTGCAAGCTTAGGATCAAAGCCCTCCATGGTAAGGATGCCGTCCATACCGTCAACACCGAAGAAGGTAGGCGCATAACCCATCTGATCCGCCTGAGAAAGGATAACGGATGCGGGCTGATAGTATATGGGGAGGAAGAGCAGATCAGCGCCTGCAGATTGTGCGGCGGTCAGCTGTACCGAAAAGTCGGTTGCGGTATCCTTAGTAAAGGTACCCTGATATACGACCTCGATGCTCTTAGCTGCTGCCTCTGCAACGAAGGTATCGCGGATGACCTGAGAATAAGCATCATCGTTACGGTAGATGATAGCTACCTTCTTGCCTGCCATATGCTCTGCGATATAGTCGGCGGAGCCGGTGCCCTGGTTCGGGTCGGTGAAGCAGACCTGGAATACATTGTCCTTGTCCTTGATGATATCTGTGGACGAGCCAGAAGGAGTGAGCATAAACATCTTATCCTCTGCAGTCTTAGCGGATACTGCGATGGAAGAGCCGGTGGTAACAGGTCCTACAAGAGCCTGCATGCCCCAGTCAACAAGCGTATTGTATGCGTTGACTGCGGTCTCGCCGTCGGCAACATCATCCTCGCTCTTGAACTCAAACTTAATGCTTCCGCCCTTAGCGTTGATCTCGTCAACAGCGATCTGAATGCCGTTGAATACCGCCTTACCGTAGATCGCAGCATCGCCCGTTGCAGGTCCGATACAACCGATCTTGAATGCAGTCGCGGTTGAATCTCCGCCGGTAGTGCCTCCGTTGGTCTCGGTGGCACCGCCGCCATCCTTTCCGCAAGAAGCAAAGACAGCTGCACTTGTCATAACTGCCATGGACAGTGCCATGACCTTCATAAACTTCTTATTCATGGTTCTCCTCTTTCCGATACACTTGGTATCATGATATTATAAATAAAAAGCATTTCCGTTTTTTATGCGGAAATGCTTAATATCCCTGATTTACTCAGCCTGCATAGGCTGCCGCTCCGCGCGGTGAGTTATTTAAGCAATTTCCGTTTCGATATGCGATTATGTGTAGAATTCCGACCACTCGTATAATGAGCGCGACGAGAATCACGGCAATAATTATTGCGCGCGCAATGACCGAAACGACGGATATAATGACAAATACAAGTGCGACAAGAAAAAGCGGCACTGCGACAATATACGCAGCACCGCCATTGGCACTCTCATTTGCAGCTTCATAGGTCGCGCATGCATTATCGCACGCAAAAGCGGACGGACAATTACGACCGTCGAAGGAAGAATTATTCGCACAACTCATAAAAGAATTCGTCTGCGTCATCTTTTCCTACCCCCATGAACTTTTGTTGTCCGAATTATATCATATCTCTGAATGAATGTCAACACTCTAATTCACTAATTATACCATTTTTTATCTTATGATAAAAAACTATAATCAACAATCGGTCGATATCATCATCCAAATAATACCACGTGATTCGATTCTGGCGGTTCAGCACCGTATTTTTATTAGTTTATGCAGTTAAACAGCGGCATATTCTGCATAATTTTACATAATAATTCATGCATATGCCGCGTCGGAGCGTAAACTGCACGCATAGGTCCGAGACACTAAGCGCTCTCACACGGAGACCGGCATATTATGCAGTTACAGCTTTTTCAGCTTTGCGTATGCGCCCATCAGTTTTTTCGTGCCGACAGTGTCGAATACGACCTCATACAGCATATCGGACGCAATAGGAGTTGCAGTCAGTATACGCCCATGACCGAAATTCGCATGCTGCACCTCGTCTCCCGCCTCAAAGCGCTCACGCTTTGACTGCTCGGGACGCTCAGCTTTTTTCAGCTCGCCCGAAAGCTCGATGGGCTTGCGCTTGTTGCGCTCGCGGAACGACTGACTGTCGCGGTTATGTATCAGCACCTCACTGTTGACGATATCCTCGGGTATCTCCTTCGCAAAGCGCGAGAGCTGATTGTGCGAGGTCCTGCCGTAGATTAGACGCTCGCGGACATGCGAGATGTATATGCGATCCTTTGCGCGGGTCAGTGCGACGTATGCAAGTCTGCGCTCCTCCTCGAGCTCTTGCGGATCGGACATCGACTGCATTCCGGGAAATATTCCCTCCTCGAGTCCGGGCAGGAACACCACCGGGAATTCAAGTCCTTTGGCGCTGTGCACCGTCATGAGCGACACCGCATCCGCCTCGGAATCGTAGTTGTCGATATCCGCAACAAGCGCTATCTCCTCGAGGAAGCCCGTAAGAGTCGCTTCCTCACCGTTTTCGGCGACCCGCTGCTCGTATTCGAGCGCGGTTGAGACAAGCTCCTGAATATTTTCGAGACGGTCGAGCTCGCTCTCGCCCATCATAAGTATCATATTGCGATAGCCGGTGCGCTCGATGGTGTTTTCAACGAGCACCGAAAGACGTTCGGTACGCGCTATTCCGCGCAGCGTCTTGATTATCGAAACAAAATCCGCAAGCTTCGGCGCGACCTTTGACAGCACGGGATATTTCTCTGCGTCGCACATAACGTCGAACATCGAGCAATTCTGCACCGCTGCGATAGCCTCAAGCGTCGAAACTGTCGTTTCTCCTATCTTTCGCTTCGGCTCGTTGATGATCCTGCGCAGCCGCAGCCCGTCGCTCGGATTGTTGATAACGCAGAGATACGCAAGAATATCCTTGACCTCCTTGCGCTCAAAGAAGCGCATGCCGCCGAGAATGCGGTACGGTATACCCGAGCGCGAGAATACGCCCTCCAGTCCTCCCGACTGCGCATTTACGCGATAGAGCACGGCAAAGTCGCTGTACTTGCGCTTTTCGCGGAGCGCAAGCTCGGTGATGCGGTTGACGATGTACCGCGCCTCCTCGTTCTGATTTTCGAGACGCTTTATAACTATCTTCTCCCCCGCCTCGCGGTCGGTGCGCAGCTGCTTGCCCATTCTGCTCTCGTTATTTGTGATAACGGCATTGGCGGCGGCAAGAATGTTTCCGGCGGAGCGGTAATTCTGCTCAAGGCGTATTACCTTAGCTCCCTCATAGTTCTTTTCAAACGATAGAATATTCTCTACCTGCGCGCCGCGGAATTTATATATACTCTGATCGTCGTCTCCGACGACCATTATATTATGATGACCTGAAGAGAGAAGTCTTATCAGTTCAAACTGCGCGCCGTTCGTGTCCTGATATTCATCGACACATACATACTTGAACCGATGGTTATAGTAATCGCGTATTTCATCGTGACCGCGAAGCAGCTCGACGGTTTTCATTATAATATCGTCAAAGTCAACTGCATTCGCGGCAGTCAAATGTCTCTGATAAAGATCATATATACCGGAAATACGCTCGCGGTTATAATCGTTGCCGACTGCTGCGGCAAACTCTACCGGAGTGATAAGCCTATCCTTGGCAGAGCTGATAGTATTCTGAACAAGCCTCGGAGCAAGCGTTTTATCGTCGATACCGAGCTCCTTCATGCAGGCTATAATTGCGCGCTTCGTATCGTCGCTGTCATAGATGGTAAATCCGGAGCGAAGCCCCGCCTCATCGGCATGACGGCGAAGAATACGCAGACAGACCGAATGAAATGTCCCCGCAAGGACATCCGACTCTCCGTTGTCACCTCCGATAAGCGTGGCAAGCCTTGACTTCATCTCCTGTGCAGCCTTGTTTGTAAATGTAATGGCAAGCACCGCCCATGCAGGGCACGGGTCTACGGCAAAGCTGTCAGCGGCAGCATCCAAAGCAGCGCGGTCGGCGCTGTCATCGGCGGCAAGAGACTCGATCGCGGAAACATATTTCTCGGTCAGAGTGCAACTCGGCTCGGCAAAATAGGCATTACCGTATCGGATAATGAATGCAATACGCTTAGTAAGTACCGTAGTCTTTCCGCTGCCCGCGCCCGCAAGCACAAGTAAGGGTCCCCGTACGGTAAACACCGCCTCGCGCTGCTGCTCGTTGAGCGTGTCAAAAAGGCGGTCGAATATCCGCTGCTTCGCCTTTGTAAATCTCTCTCCGATAACGTCAATACTACCCATGATAACCTCATAAAAAGCAAAAATGACGCAGCGACCTATGCCGCGCCCATACCTATATTATACATTATTCGGTCGCGAAAAGCAACAAAAATAATTGACAAAAATCCAAAAGCGTTGTAGAGCAGCAATAGATGTGAGACCGAAAGGTATAGAAAAAGACGATTGAGATCGTTATAATCAAGTTACCACACAATCACATAACGAAAGGTCTCAATCGCTATGGATATTTTAGCACAAAGTAAACGATATTTGCCACATGAAAACACAACAAAGTAAATTCAGTGAAATTGTACAGGAAGACCAAAAAAGTGGGTCTGTTTGCCTCCGATATCACATCTCATAAGCATTCCTCATACACCGGAATAAGCAGTATGACGGTACAAAAGAATCGTTGCAGCAAAGGTCACACAGACCGCATTCTCAGCATCCGAATGAGCACATAAAGCGGGAGCTTAAATGGATCTGCATTTATAATTACACACAAAACAAAAAAAGGACGGCAGCGCCGTCCTTCATGATGTCCATTGAAAACCGAATAAAGCAAATCGAAACAAGGAATCGCTTGAAAAGTTCAAGCCCTCGGACATTTAGTATCGGTCAGCTGAACACATTACTGTGCTTACACCTCCGACCTATCAAACTCGTAGTCTGCAAGTGTCCTTACTCCTCTCGGATGGGAGATCTTATCTTGAGGCATGTTTCACGCTTAGATGCTTTCAGCGTTTATCACTCCCGCACGCGGCTACTCAGCTATGCCCTTGGCAGAACAACTGATGCACCGGTGGTGCGTCCGACCCGGTCCTCTCGTACTAAGGTCAGCTCCTCTCAAATCTCCTTCGCCCACGACAGATAGGGACCGAACTGTCTCACGACGTTCTGAACCCAGCTCGCGTACCACTTTAATCGGCGGACAGCCGAACCCTTGGGACCTTCTCCAAGCCCCAGGATGTGATGAGCCGACATCGAGGTGCCAAACCTCCCCGTCGATGTGAACTCTTGGGGGAGATCAGCCTGTTATCCCCAGGGTAGCTTTTATCCGTTGAG
>JABLTQ010008575.1_pt1 | contig 70560 bp, 63 predicted proteins | sample 7160101 | NCBI WGS metagenome assembly JABLTQ01 (sample SAMN14651228, study PRJNA627086) | human gut metagenome | isolation source: feces | host: Homo sapiens | reverse complement strand
TATAAAAAATTAGTTATCAAATTTATGAAGCAATATCCGTAATATATGATGCCCAACAACGATTAAGCGGTAACCGCCCCACGTTTATGTGTCTGTATGGTATGGAGCTTTTTCACGGAGGGGGCCTTCACTGCGTGGCCTGCGGGTTTGGTAACTGCGTGCTTTCCGCGAACGGGGCTACGCCAACCCGAAGGCCTTCTCTTGTTGCTGGCCGAAGGACTGGTCAAGGTCTAGAGTTCTGGCACAATACATCGGAGCATCCGATATCACCTTTTGGGCGGGGGTAAATGGGAAGTCTATTCCTTTGACGGAACCGTGAGTACGGGTATCGTTTGCGCCATACATAGCGAGCATGAGGGCAAATTCGAGGGAACGGAGCATAGACCGGCTGACCTGCCGATTTTTGATATCCAAAGGATGGAAGACACGCTGACGTTCGGTTCCGCCCTGCTGACCAGGACTTGCCGCTGGAACCCTGTGCCGCGCCATGCCACGGCCCTGCCCATGGATGGCGCAGCCAGTCTCGCCCTGGTGCAAGATTGGCTGCTGCAAAAGGGCTTACCCGCTACGGAAGCCCGCATAGCTCAGGCCTTTAGCGTGGATCTGGAGGATGACGGCCAGACCGAGCTACTGATCTGCGCCCAGAACATCCTCGCGCCCGACAGCATGGAAGCAGCGAAATGGAAGCCGCCCCCCTGCCGGAAGCAACTCCGGCGTAGGCGACAAGGGGCCAGTATTCCGTCATTCTGCTGACCAGGGACATGCAGGACTCAGGCAAGATCCAGGCTCCGCCACTGATCCAATTCCTTGCTCCGGATGATAACAAGCAAGCCCCGTGCTTGCACAAACTTTGCTACTTTGCCGACCTCAACGGTGACGGAATTCTGGAAATCATCGCCGGAGAACGGCAAGGGAAAAGTCTGCGCTATGCGGTATACACCTCGCAGGGCGAAAACGTGGTCAGAGTACCGGAAAAAACGTTCGGGAAACTGCCAGCAATTCGATAACATACTGTCGTCAGTTGCTGACCCGGAACGTAACGAAATTTCGGTTCAGTTCTACCAGAGTTTCACATGGCACAGATTCATTTGGGCAATGCCGGGTTTCTTCGGACAGCGGAATTTACCTCCAGCTAATGACCGGGGAATATTCAGCCCCATTTCCGCGCAGTCCAGGCAGAAACACCTATCTCCCCTTGTCAGCAGGTAGTCAATCAGTGTGAAGCCACTTTTTTTGTTGGTGTAAATTTTATAAAAATATGTTCGTGTTCATGTCATATTTTTTTTGTCTGAAATATCAGACACGGTAATCTCCTATTTTTGAGGTGTAGAACTACTCCCGTTTTCCGCAAAAAATCGTTTTATGAGATAGGCGGGAATGATGATGCCTTCATTCTTGAGCATCTGGCTCAGTTCTCTGGGATTGTAGCCTTTCTCCTTTGCCTTTCTGAAATCTCTCTCCAGCAGTTCCGCCGCTTCCAGGCGTGTTTTTCTGTCTTCTTTCTCCGGTAAATCCTGAAGCAGTTTTCTTGCCCGTTCTATCTGCTGAGGACGGATTGTCGCGTTCTGGGCCATAGCATTTCCTCCTTGGGAAAGAGTGCCGCCAGCATACAAGAAATTTCTCCATATATACAATTTGGCCACTGCACGAGGCGGGTTCTTCGAGGCAGGATGGTAGTTGTAATACACAACTACCATCCTGCCAGAAGGCTGACGCCCTCTGGACTCCCGGAATGCTCGGCGCTTCGCTTCTCGCATTCCAAAGGTAAAGAGGCATGAGAGGCAAAAAAGGAACGAATGGTGAAGGTAAGTATGCCGCCAATCTGTTGCTCACCTTTCGAGTGACAGCAGAGGAAAAAGCGCGTCTTGAGCAGCAGGCGGATATGGCGGGGCTGTCCGTTTCCGCGTATCTGCGCCGGAGGTTTTTCGGAGGACGCCCGCTCATAGCCCACACCGACACCATGATGATTCGGGAACTTCGCCGTATCGGGGGCCTGCTCAAGCACAACTTTGAAACGCTTCGGCAGTCGGGTGCCGGTGTGGATATGCTTGAGCGGCAGGAACGGGCGTTGGAGCTTCTGGTTTCCGCCATTGAGCATCTTGGAGTGCCCGGCCATGATAGTGAAGAAAGTCAGACGGGAAATCGTCGATAAGCCGAAGACGTGGCAGATCGGGGATCTGGTGGATTACATCCGCTTTCCTCACAACAAGAATCCGCAGGAAAAGGTCGCCCATGCGGGCAGCAGGAATTTCCTGACTTCCACGCATAATGGCCAGAAGATGGAAATGATCGCTCTGGCCGAAGAGTCGGTTCACAGCAAGATGCCGGTGCAGCACTGGATTTTTTCATGGCAGGAGGGGGAGCAGCCCACGAGGGAACAGGTGGATGAGGCTGTGGATATTTTTCTGGGTCACATGGGGCTGACCGGGCATCAGACCGTGTACGCTCTGCATTATGATACCGATAACTACCATCTTCACATTGCGGTGAACCGCATGAATGAGGAAACGGGAAAAGTCGTTCAGCCGCACAAAGGATTTGATATTGATGCGGCGCACAGGATTCTTGCGCTCATTGAACACGGACAGGGATGGAAACCGCAGGAAAAAGCCCGGTATGTCGTGCTGGAAAACGGTGAACTGGCCCGGAGAAAGAGCGGCAGGGAAATAAAACCTCGACAGGCCGCCCTGGACGTTGAACACGCCACGGGAGAGAAGTCTGCCCAGCGTATCGCACAGGAGCGGGGGCATGACATCATACGGGATGCAGACTCATGGGAAGATATGCACCGGAAGCTGGCAGAAGTTGGTCTCCGTTTTGAGAAAAAAGGGTCCGGTGCGGTCATTTTTGTGGGAGATATTGCCGTGAAGGCTTCTTCCGTGGACCGGGCTTTCAGCATGAAAAAACTTTGCAGAAAATGGGGAGAGTTCACGGAAGGAAACTATACGAAGGAGCAAGAAGCATTGCCGCCGGAGCCGGTGAGTTCGGTAAACCTGGAAGAATGGAAACTCTATCAGCAGGAATTTGAGGAAGAAGAAAAAGAGGCACGAAACGACGAGGCAATAACGCCGGTCGATTCCCTGCGAAAGCGGCAGAGAGAACAGCGTCGGAAGAGTCTTGCCCGGCTGGCGCAATACGGCGTGCCGGTACTGAATATTGCCCGTCATTGTCTGAAAATACAGCAGAGGGAAGAGCGACGTTTCCTGCGGGGCACGGGGAAAAAGGTCAGGCGGCATAAACCCCGGTTTGAGGCATGGCTGCGGGCAAAAGGACTGCATCGTCAGGCAGGACTCTGGAGGTATCGTTCCGCCTGGGAAAAGACAAGACACACCCCGCCGCCGGTGCCGGACAGAGGAAGAGAATTCATGCGGGAAATGGAGAATTTCAGGCGTTATGCCGCAGCCGTCGGAGCAGACAGGTATCGAGTGACCTGCATCGCCATGGAGACAAACGGGAATAAAAAGACCTTCATTCTCGACAAGGAAGGCGGCGTTACCAGGGGATTTACCCCTGAAGAACTGGTCTTGCGCATACCTGAGATGCTCAGGCTCCAGCGGCGCGAAGAGAATATATATTACACGCCGTTATCCGAGGAAAAACATCATGTGCTTATCGACGACATGACGGCGGAAAGTCTGGTCCGGCTGCAAAGGGACGGATACCGGCCTGCGGTCATTCTGGAGAGTTCTCCGGGGAATTTTCAATGCCTTCTGACCATCGCAAAACTGGGGAGCCGTTTTGACCGGGATGTGGGCAACCGGCTTACGGAACGGCTGAACAAGGAGTATGGAGATAAAAAATTGTGCGGTTGCATCCACCCGCACAGAGCGCCGGGCTTTGAGAATCGAAAACCGAAGCATCGTCGGGAAGACGGTTCCTTTCCGGAGGTGAAACTTCTGGTTGCCGAAAAACGTGAGTGCCGCAAGGCGCTGGAGCTGGCCCGACAGATAGCCGGGGAATATGAGGCCGCCGCTGAGAGCAGAAAACGATGGCCGGTACTGCCTCCGGGATGCGGACCTTCAGGCGATGCCGTTACCGCCTATCATGTTCACTTTGAGGACATTCGCCGTCACCTGACCATTGAAGACTACTCCCGTGTGGATGCCATGATCGCCCTGCGACTTCGCGCTACCGGCCATAGCCGGGATGCTGTGATGGAGGCTGTCCGGCAATGCGCTCCCGCTATCCGGGAGACGCCCGCACGCAGAGACTGGCAGCGATACGCCGAACGCACGGCGGATTACGCTTTCGGCACAGCGGGAGATGTAGAGCTGGCGAAGTATGAAACATACCGGGAGCTGTGGCGACGAGTGGAGGAACGTGTCGGTATGCAGCAAAAGTCTGCACTCCATACACGCATGAGGTAATATTGCGGTCAGTAAAGGATTTCGTTACCGTAACGATATATTTTCCGAAGGAGATTTTTGTGACTAAGCTGGATCCTTCCTTTTATAGTCAGATTAAGGAAATTTTGCTTTCAGCCCGGAATAAGGTATATGCTACGGCCAATTTTGCCATGGTTGAGGCATATTGGAATATTGGAAAAAGCATTGTGGAAAAACAGGGAGGAGAAGCCCGTGCAGAGTACGGCAAGAGGCTTATAGCCGAGCTTTCTGCGAAGATGACCCTCGATTTCGGAAAAGGCTTCACAGTCGCCAATTTGCAGAATATGCGACTGTTTTATTTGACTTTTCCAAATTTCTACACACTGTGTAGCAAATTGAGCTGGAGCCATTACCGGCTGCTTATGCGCGTGGAGAGCGGGCAAGCCCGTCAATTTTATTTGGAGGAATGTGCAAAAGCCGGATGGAGTGTACGTCAGCTTGAACGGCAGATTCATAGTTTTTTCTATGAACGATTGCTATCCAGTCAGAATAAGTGTGAAGTTTCGGTGGAGATTCAAAGAACGGCACCAGCAAAACAACCAGAAGATATTATCCGTGATCCATATGTTTTGGAATTTCTTGGTCTTGAACCGTCTGCATCTTTTTTTGAAAAAGATTTGGAGCAGGCGCTTATTGATCATCTACAGAAATTTCTTCTTGAATTGGGGCGGGGATTTTCTTTTGTTGCAAGACAAAAAAGATTTACGTTTGACGGAAGACATTTCTATATTGACCTTGTTTTTTATAATTATATTTTAAAATGTTTTGTTCTGATTGATTTGAAATTGGGAGATTTAACACATCAGGATTTAGGACAGATGCAAATGTATGTTAATTATTATACACGCGAAATGATGAATGACGGAGATAATCCACCAATAGGAATTATACTATGCGCTGATAAAAGTGATACAATTGTTAAATATACTCTTTCAGAAAATAATACACAAATTTTTGCATCAAAATATAAGCTTTATCTTCCAACAGAGGATGAATTAAGAACAGAATTGAACAGGGAGTATAAGGTATTAGATAATAAAAATATAACAAAATAATATCTATAAAGTAGAAGCGCCTTTTGAATTTGTAGTTCAAAAGGCGCTTCTGTCATACAGATGTTTTATCTCATTCGTATGGAGAAAGTCTCCTGCAAGGGAGGGGCGGTGATGTTTTGCGTCTCCGCCATTTTCTTATAGGTGCTGGCATAATCCAGAGTTTCCTTGAGCGTATCAAAAGAGGCATGGACGGTTCGCGCACCGTTGATGATGTGGTCTTTTTCATACTGAACACGCAGGCCGACTTTCCCCTCTTCCGTCTGGAATATTCTCAGCTCAAATATTCCGCCGTCACCCGTTTCAACCTTCAACTCGTGTTCCTGTTTGCCGTAAAAATCCATGCCGGAAGGCCGGAATCCGGCTTTTTCCATGGCTTGGCGATAGGAGTCGCCCTCCGTTGCCGAAGCTGCGGAGAGATCCTTCTCAGGATGTGTCATGGCATCGGCAAAACCGAGCAGTGCAGCATCCTGGCGTGCGAAATTCAGGGCGTCTTCTCTGCTCTCAAACTGCTTGAAGCGTACACCAGGCGGGCCTTTCACAAGGGAGTGCCAGAGATTGTCGTCATACAGGCAATGGATGGGCCACCTCGTAGTTTCACGCACATGGGAACGGTTCAGAAGATACCCGACCGGACTGTGCGTGACGGCGTACTCCGTCTGGTCCCCCTGCTCACCAAAGGTAAGCGTACAGACACGGTGGTCTTTCGGCGCCGCGTCTGCCATGGAGAAGGGGGCGTCGGGAGTTTCCTGCCTGATCTCTTCTGCCGGAGTCGTGTAGGCCCCGGCGTCGGAAGTCTTTGGTGTCCAGTGGGAAACATAGCTCGCGTCATCCTGCATACGCTGCAACTCCCGGATGATGGCGCTATGATTTTCCCGCGCCAGGGTCAGTTCCTCCTTCTGAGGAAACTCCCTGCCGAGCGCTTCTCTGGTTGTTTCCAGTTCCGCCTTTTCATGACGGCAGGTTTCCCGGAATTTTTCCATGGCTTCATCGAAACCTTTGGCCAGGAAGTTGTCCATGCGCTGGAACAGACCGGAAAGACTGAGTTTGTCGTCAAAGAGATAGACGAGATTGTCCGGCTTGAACTCCTGTCCATCCGTACCTGTCACAACGATTCTGAACCCCTCCTTGCCGCCGAAGGACTGGGCATAGCGTTCAAGGTGCATGGCGAAGCCCCGATAGGAGCCGAACAGTACCCTGGCTCCAGCATTGCGCGTGATCTCCTTCACGCAGCCGAGCAGAATATCCTTTATTTTTTCGCCGTCTCTGTCCGTCAGCATCTTGTCTCCCGCAAAGAGTTCTATACGGATTTTTTCCTTGTCTTTTTCCTTGATGATATGAGTGTGGCTGTCCCGGTGCCGGATGTTGGCGGCGTAGGCGCTTTCCGCCTTGGCAAGACGCTCATCGGTTCCGTTGAGCCACTTCAGCCTGTCGCGCAGACGATGCTGTCCCCGCTGATGCTGGGAATACAGGGCTTCCAGCTTGCGAAGGTCTGCGGCAAGCTGAACCTGCATGAGAATCAGCGGATTGCCTGAAGCTGCGGCCTTCATTTCGGCGGCGTTGGCGGCCTCGCTCTGCACGTCGTCGATAACGCGCTGGAGCAGATCGCCCTTGCGGAACTGCTCGATGGCAGCCGCCTTGTACTCTATGGTCTGCCACATCCGGGCGTCATACGTCTGTTTGGTGGCATAGTTGTAAATGCCCACGGAGAAGTGTTCCGGGTCGCGCTCATAGAACAGGTTGCCTTGGCGGATAATGCGCCCGTTGCGCTGTTCCAGGTCGGAAGGCCGCCAGGGGGCATCAAGATGATGTGCGGCCACCAGACGTTTCTGGACATTCATGCCAGCGCCCATCTTGCTGGTGGAGCCGAGCAGGATACGAACATGGCCGGCATTCATGTCGGAAAAGAGTTTTGCCTTGCGGATGTCGGTGTTGGCCTCATGGATGAAGGCGATTTCTTCCGGCGGAACCCCCCGCGCGACAAGTTTGCTTCGTATGTCGTCATAGACGGAAAACTTTGACGACAGCGCAATGACGGCATCCATGTCGGAAGCGACGGAGGTGTCTTCACCGCTGTCGTCCTTTTCCGCCTGTGTTGTTCCGTGAGATTCCTCATCCTTCTGTTCAGGCAGAAGTGTGCCGTCCACGTCCAGCAGCGTTTCCAATTCCAGGTCGTTACGGTTGGCCGGTGCGGAAGTCGGAGTTCTGCCGCCCTTGGGGGTGGACAGGTCGCAGAAGACAAGCTGCGTGCCTCTGTCCGCCGCCGTGTCGCTCCAAATGTGATAGATGCGTTCAACGGCGGCGTTGACCTTGGACCCTGCAAAATCATCCGCGTGCGGTTCTATCAGGCGATAGTCCAGACCGGCCTTGCGGGCGTCGTTGGTGATTTTGAGCGGATTGTCCTGACGCGGATCGGGAGGAAGGTTTTCCATGCGGTGGATGATTTTTTCCATGTAGGCCGCCTGTTCCCCGGAGCGTTCGGCCACATCGTTATACGGCTTTCCATCAGTGACGGGAGGCGTCAGGGGGCGCAGCCCTGCCTGCTTTGCCTGTTCATCCAGATCGTTTTTGGTGACGACATCGGCAAAGGTCCGGTACATGGCAAGCAGTTCCGGGATGTTCTGGAATTTGGCGAAGCGGCTTTTGAGCTTGTAGTTGACGCCTGTTTTAGGATATATTTATTTGAAATTATAGGATAAAAATTTTTTAAATATTTTTGATACCCTGAAAGTTACCCGGCAAAACGCGAGATGGGAAAACACGTCGTTGTACGCTGCGGGATAGGATGTTTACAGGGGCGCAGCGTCAGAAGGTTCCCGCATTTTCTGTCCCGTTTTTTCGATTTTCTTTTTGGACGTTCCGGGATAGCATATTATGCCATATCGCTTTCAGGAGTCCCCATGACCTTTCAGGATATTCTTGCCAGGTACCGCGCCATTTCCTTTTCCGAACGTGACAAGGGCGACCGTTTCGAGCGGCTCATGCAGACTTTTCTGCAAACGGTTCCGTGGTATGCGGGCACGTTCCGGCATGTCTGGCTCTGGCGGGAATTTCCGTACAAGCAGAACCTCGGCGGCAAGGATACGGGCATTGATCTGGTTGCGCAGACCGTGGAGGGGGATTTCTGGGCCATTCAATGCAAGTGCTATGCGGAAACAGCCAGCATAGACAAGCCCGCCGTGGACAGCTTTCTAGCCACGTCCAGCAAGCAGTTTGTCAATGACCAGCAGCAGACGACCTCCTTTGCGCTCCGGCTCTGGATATCCACCACAAACAAATGGGGCAGCGAGGCGGAAAACGCCATCCGCCATCAGGAACCGCCGGTACAGCGCATCAGCCTTGCCGATCTGGAAAACGCGCCCGTGGACTGGGCCGCGCTGGAACAGGGCATCAGCGGCGCACAGGCCCGGCAGGAACGCAAGCAGCCGCGCCCGCATCAGCAGGCGGCCATAACCGCCTTTCACGAGCATTTCCAGACCGGGGATCGCGGCAAGCTGATCATGGCCTGCGGTACGGGCAAGACCTTCACTTCCCTGAAAATTGCGGAGAACGAAACCGGCGGCAGGGGGCTTGTGCTGTTTCTGGCTCCTTCCATTGCGCTGGTGGGTCAGACCCTGCGGGAATGGACGGCGGAAACATCGGCGGACATTTTCCCCATCTGCATCTGCTCCGATCCCGAAGTCAGCAAAAGCAGAAGCAAAAAGGACGAGGATCAGGACGGCTACAGCGTTACCGATCTGGCCTTTCCCGCGTCCACCAATGTGGATGACATCGTGCGTCAGTTCCGGCTGGCGGAAAAATTTCATGCGGACAACCTGCTGGTTGTCTTTTCCACCTATCAGTCCATTGCCGTCATTGCGGAAGCGCAAAAGACCTTTCAGCGGCCCTTTGATCTGATTATCTGCGACGAGGCCCACAGAACCACCGGCGTCACGCTGAAGGACGCGGAAGATTCCGCCTTTGTGAAGGTGCATGACAACGCCTTTATTCAGGCGAAAAAACGCCTCTACATGACGGCCACCCCGCGCCTGTATGCGGAAGAAAGCAAGAAAAAGGCGCAGGATGCCGAAGCCTGGCTCTGCTCGATGGATGACGAAGCCCTGTACGGGCCGGAGGTCTTTCGCATCGGCTTTGGCGAGGCGGTCGATAAGAATCTGCTGGCGGATTACAAGGTGCTTGTGCTGACGCTCAGCGAAAGCCAGATTCCCGCCGCCCTGCAAGCCGCCGTGGCGGACAGCAGCAAGGAGATCGATACCGACGACGCAAGCAAGCTCATCGGCTGCATCAACGCCCTGTCAAAGCGCATGCTCATTGACGAGGGCCTGCTGAAGACCTCCGATCCCGCGCCCATGCGCAAGGCGGTCGCCTTCTGTCAGAACATCAAGATTTCGAAACGGATCAGCGCGGTCTTCAACGGTTTCAAGGAAAGCTATTACGACAGCCTGACGCAGGAGGAACGCGCGGAAATGGTCAGCGTATCCGCGCAGCATGTGGACGGAACCATGCCCGCCACCACCCGAGACGAAAAGCTGTCATGGCTTAATGCCGCCCCTGCCGACGGCAACGAATGCCGCATCCTGACCAATGTGCGCTGCCTTTCCGAAGGCGTGGACGTGCCCTCTCTGGATGCGGTGCTGTTTCTTTCGGCCCGCAATTCCCAGATCGACGTGGTGCAGTCCGTGGGGCGCGTCATGCGCACGGCTCCGGGAAAGAAATTCGGCTACATCATTATTCCCGTCCTCATTCCTTCCAATGTGACGCCGGAAGAAGCGCTCAACGACAACAAGCGTTTTGCCGTTGTCTGGACAGTCCTCAATGCCCTGCGGGCGCATGATGACCGATTCAGTGCCATGATCAACAAGCTGGAACTGAATCACCGCAAGCCGAAGGACGGCGGCACGGTGCTGATCGGCGGCATTGGCGACGGACACGCGCCGGAGGAGGAAGGCAGCACGCCCCCCACAGGCAAGGGACGCGGCGCAACAACGCAGCTTCAGCTGCCCCTGCCGCATCTTCAGGAGCTGCAAGGGGCCATTTATGCCCGCATGGTGCAGAAGGTCGGCAACAAACGCTACTGGGAACAGTGGGCGGCGGACGTTGCCCAGATTGCTCAGGGCTATATGGAGCGCATCAACCGCCTGATTGCCGTTCCCGGCCCGCACAAGACCGCCTTTGACGACTTCCTGTCCGGGCTGCGCAAGAACATCAATCCCGCCGTCACGCCCGGCGAGGTGGTGGAAATGCTGGCCCAGCACCTGATCACAAAGCCGGTCTTTGAAGCCCTGTTCGAGAATTACTCCTTTGTGCAGCACAATCCCGTTTCCCGCGCCCTGCAAGGTATGCTTGATCTGCTGGAAGCGCAGGCGCTGGAAAAGGATACCGTCGTGCTGTCGCGCTTTTACGAGTCCGTCAAAATGCGCGTTTCCGGCCTCGACAATGCCGAAGCCCGGCAGCGCGTCATTGTGGAGCTGTACGACAAATTTTTCCGCACGGCCTTTCCGCGCACGGTGGAGAAACTCGGCATCGTCTATACCCCCGTGGAAATCGTGGACTTCATCAACCGTTCCGTGGCCGATGTCCTGCAAGCGGCTTTCGGGCGCTCCCTGTCTGATGCCGACGTGCATGTGCTCGATCCCTTTACCGGTACGGGAACCTTCCTTGCCCGCATGGTGGAAAGCGGCCTCATCACGCCCGCAGCCCTGCCGCGCAAATACGCGGCGGAACTGCACGCCAATGAAATAGTCCTGCTGGCCTACTATATCGCCTCCATCAATATCGAAAATGCCTATCATGCCACGCAGGGCGAAAACGCCGCCTATACGCCCTTTAACGGCATCTGCCTGACGGATACCTTCCAGCTTGGCGAAACCGATGACGTAAACTGGCTCTATGCGCCCGCCCTGCCGCAAAATTCCGAGCGGGTGCAGGCCCAGCAGAACGCTCCCATTCAGGTCATCATCGGCAATCCGCCCTATTCCGTGGGCCAGAAATCCGCCAATGACGATGCGCAGAACCAATCCTATCCCCGCCTGGAACAGCGCATTGCCGATACCTACGCCAAACAATCAGACAAGACCAACAAGAACGCCCTCTATGATTCCTATATCAAGGCGTTCCGCTGGGCATCGGACAGGCTGGACAAACAGCACGGCGGCATCATTGCCTTTGTTTCCAATGGCTACTGGCTGGACGGCAATGCTATGGACGGTTTCCGCAAATGCCTTGAGGCGGAGTTCAGCGCCGTCTATATTTTTAATTTGCGCGGCAATCAGCGCACCAGCGGCGAAACCTCGCGCCGGGAAGGGGGAAAGATATTCGGTTCCGGCAGCCGCACGCCCATTGCCATTACCGTGCTGGTCAAAAAGCCCGGCCACACGGGCAAGGCGCTTATCCAGTATCACGACATCGGCGATTATCTGAGCAGGGAAGAAAAACTTGCCATCATTGCCGAAAAGCGCAGCATCCTTGGTTCTGCCATGCACTGGACGCAGATCCGCCCCAACGCACAGGGCGACTGGCTCAATCAGCGCAATGATATTTTCGGCAGTTTTATTCCCCTTGGGGACAAGGACAATAAAGATAATAAGCAAACGTTTTTTGTGCCGCTGTATTCGAGAGGACTGGAAACAGCAGCTGACTTTTGGTTTTATAATTTTAGCATAAATAAAATTTGTCAAAATATGGAATATTTCATTGCAAATTACAATAGTGGAGTAAAAAAATATCAACAATCAAAAAAAGAAATTCCTTTCAAAAAATTCTGTGATAAAAATGAAAAACATATAAAATGGAGTAGCAGCCTTTTTACAAAGGCAGAAAAAGGCACACCCCTTTTTTTCAATAAGGGAAAAGTTTTCCAATCTTTATATCGCCCATTCAATAGAATATCATGTTACTTTGATGATTCCGTTGTTCATAGAGCAGGGCAAATGCCGAAACTCTTTCCCACGCCGGAAACGAAGAACCTTGTTATCTGCTTACCGGGCGTAGGAGATAGAAAAGGGTTTTCCGTCATGATGGCCAATCAGTTGCCTGATTTAGAGATTATGGAAAAAGCTCAATGCTTCCCGCTGTACTATTACGAAAAGAAATCCGTCTACCAGCCGACACTTTTTGACAGCGAAAAAAGCGAGTACACGCGCAAGGACGGCATAACCAATTTCATTCTGGAGCGTTGCCGGGCAAGCTACGGGCCGAAGGTGAGCAAGGAAGACATTTTCTATTATGTCTATGGCCTGCTGCATTCGCCGGACTACCGCCGGACGTTTGCGGCGGACTTGAAGAAGATGCTGCCGCGCCTGCCGCTGGTGGAAAGGCCGTCGGATTTCTGGGCGTTCAGCAAGGCGGGGCGCGCGCTGGCGGAATTGCATCTGAATTATGAGACGCAGCCCCCGCACCCGGACGTGGTTGTTACCGGCGCGGAACAAGGCAAGTTCCGCGTGGAGAAGATGCGCTTCCCGGACAAGCAGGACAAGACGACCATCGAATATAACCCGTGGATCACGATCTCGCATATCCCGCAAGAAGCCTATGATTATGTGGTGAACGGCCGGACCGCCGTGGAATGGATCATGGAGCGCTACCAGATCAAGACGGACAAGGCCAGCGGCATCAGCAACGACCCCAACGACTGGGCCGAAGAACAGGGCAAGCCGAGGTACATCCTCGACTTGCTCCTGAGCGTGATCACTGTGAGTGTGAAGACTGTGAGAATCATAAAGAATTTGCCTAGTTGTGCTTGGTGAATATATATTGAGAGGTAATTATGAGTGGTTTTAGCGTCTCAATTGCAACTGCTATTAAAAGGTTTGGGAATAAAATAAATTTTTTACAGCCTATGGTGGAGGCAATTTCAAATTCACTTGAAGCTGGTGCAAAAAATGTAAAAGTAAAGCTTTACATTGATAAAACAAAAACATTATTTGGTACAGAAGTTAATAAGATTTTTGCATATGATGTAGAAGATGATGGAGAAGGTTTTACAAAACGTAATATTGATTCATTTCTGACATATATGTCAGAATATAAAATAAATCTTGGTTGCAAAGGGGTTGGCAGAATTACATGGTTAAAGGTTTTTAGCAGTGTTAATATTGAAAGTTATGCTAACAGAAAAAGAATTTCATTTATATTTGATGAAAATTTTTCAGAGAATAGTTTAAAAATTCAAGATAGTAATTGCATAAAAACAGGGACGATTGTCAAATTTTCTGGAGTAAGAAAGCAATTTTTTGAAGAAGGTAAGATTGATCTGCGTGTAGATGGCGATCTGAATTTAATTCGTCATTATATCGAAGAACATTTGCTAATTAAATTGTCTCTTTTGAAATCTCAATCCATTAATTTTAATATTGTATTATCGGGTGATAACGGAGAATATGCGAAACCAATATGCAATGACTCGTTGAAAGCTCTTTCTGTGCAAAAATTCATTGTAACGGATTGTAATAATAGAGATGTCGTTTTTTTTATATACTATTCATTTTTTAATAGTGTTGGAAAACAGAAAAAGAGTGCTTATTATTGTGCTAATGGAAGGACAGTGACACCCATTTCAGATAAGGTCTCTTTTACAAATTTGCCTGGAAATAAATCTTCTATTTTGTTGGTAACATCAGATTTTTTTGATGAACATGTAAATGATGAAAGGAATGAATTTGATATTCCACAATCTGGAAATAGACTGGATTGTAATTTGACATGGGAACAAATAAATTTTAATTTACAATGCGAAATTGACAATATTCTTATCAAAGAATTTCCAAATCTTGAAAAAGACAATGATAGGAATGTGTCTGAATTAATTGAAGAATTTCCGTATCTTGCAAAATATATACGCGAAGATACTTCAAAAATTAAAAATAAAGAAAAAATATTAAATTCGTCTAAAAAGAAGTATGAACAGGAAAAAGAAAGAATATCAAAAAGATTCAAGGAATTATTGGATAAAAATGAATTGGACAGTGATGCATTTGATAGTTCTATAGAAGATATTACTGATATGTCAGCTAGAGAGCTGGCTGAATATATTGTATATAGGCAGCAAATTATCTTGGCATTGCATAGATTAAATGTAAGTAAAGAAAAAAGCGAAAAGAAGATTCATAATTTATTTATGAAAATGAAAACAGAATCTTTTAAAGATACTCATGAAACATATGATCATAATTTGTGGCTATTCGATGATAAATTTATGACATATATTTATGCCGCAAGCGACGTAGCTATTGAGAAGTATAAAAAGGCGCTTGACGAAGTTAATGTTTATAACTCTAAGTACCGACCTGATTTAGCAGTATTTTTTTCTGGTACGGATACAGACAATGGCAGAGATGCTATCGTAATTGAATTTAAAGCATGCGGTGCATCTATAGATGAAAAATCTAAATCTTTTTGGGAAATCAATAGAAATGCACAAGCAATTAGAGATAGTATAGAAAATATAAATAGAATATGGTGTTATACAATTACAAGTTTTGATGATATTTTTAAAAAAAATATAAAAGCTCAAGATTTTATACAATTATTTACAAATGGAGAAAGAAATGAAATTTATTATAGATATTATCGTGAAATAAATGCACATTGTTACTATGTTTCATTAGATGCATTGCTTGCAGATGCAGAATCAAGAAATAATATATTTCTCGATATTATCAAAAAGACAGAGTAATAAAGATGATCCCCCTTTATTGGGGATCATCTTTATTTATATCAAATTTACGCAGAGGATTACACCAACTGTCGTAAATCCGAAAGCCGGTATCCCTTTTTTCCACCATCCCTTTTCCGCCTCGGCAAACTCTGTTGCGGCCCCCCAACCGCAAAACACCCCCGCCGCCATGCACAGCCCGCTGATAAGCCAGCCAGAGGGCATGTGCAAAACCGCCGCCAGAGGAACGTCCCTGCCGGTGTCAATACGGAAGCCCGCCCAAAGCATCAGGCTCCCGTAGGCCAGCAGACAAATCAGGGCCAGCAGCCACAGCGGAACCAGCCTGCCATATTGAATCTTTGAGGCGAGATACTCCGCCTCCTTCACCACGCTGTCGGTTAGTCGGGCTTGCGCGGCGGCGGTTTCCTTTTCTGCGGCAACGGCCATGCTGTCCATGATGGCTCTGGACGCACCGGCGATTTTTTCCGGCAAAGCCTCATAGTAGATGCGCTGATATTCCAGCGCGGCCAGCAGCGGCCAGAGCGCGTCGTCCTCCCGGAGATTCAGTTTGTTGCCGATTTCGCGCAAACGGGCCGCTTCCGCTTCGGATAATTTCCTGCCGCACACCTTGCCGAGATCAATCACGCTATCCATGCTCATGAGGCTTCTCCCATAACGGATTCAAACATTTTCGCGCAGAGCGTCCGCCAACGCTGCAATTCCGCCCGTGTGCCGAAGGGCATTTCAGGAAGGGCGGCGCGGATGGACATGCGTCTGGAATAGAGCCAGTCGGCCACGCGGTTGCCGACAGCCGGAAAGTCCAGCGTCATGCCGTTCTTCTCCACCGCTTCCCGTGCCTTGGAAGAGTTATACATATCAAAACGCTGCGCTTCACCGAAGTACAGATTCCTGCAAACGTGAATGGGCACGTCCGTGAACACTTCCTGAAAGGAATGCAGAAGCTCTATGGAGTCGCGGTGCCGGTTGATTATCCAGAAAACGGTCAGCTCGCGTTGCATCTCCCGCAGAGCCTCCTTCATAATGTCGCCGTAGCTGGCCGTGCTGGTCTTGGTGCGGGCGGCGGCATTGATGACCACGGCATGATCCGGGTAGTTCTGTACGGTGTCCAGCAGATCCGCCCAGCCGTCGGCATCGTCCAGGCTGTTCAGACGGCAGAGCAGATTCGGCAGGGCAAGATCCTTGTGCGCCTTGAACACGTCCGGGTTGTCGGTGTCCGTATCCACAAGCAGGATGTTCGCGTTTCTGTTGAGCAGATAGTCCACAAGAGCGAAGGAAAAGAGGCTCTTGCCCACGCCGCCCTTGCTGCCGCCGACATAGAATACGCTGTTCTGAATGTTCATGATCAAAGCTCCGTATCGGGTATGTCCGGCGTGTAGTAGGCCGGAGTATCCTGTTCTGGTTTGCGCTCTCTGGGAGGAAACGCCGCTGGTTTTGTCTGTTCGGGCCGGGGCTTCGGCGCGTGCTTTTGCGGAACCGCCTTCGCGGGAAGCACTTTTGCCCGGATGACGGGCGCGGGAATGGCCACATTGCCCTCGGCCATGATGTCCGCCAGCTCCTTCACCGTGTATCCCTTTTCAAACGCTTTCAGGATGTTGGCGTTGAGCAGTTCGGCGGCTTCCTCCCGCGTTTTGCCGAGATTCTTGTCCGGCAAATCATCAAGGATTTTCCGCATGGCATTGATGTCTTTCACCGGAATGCGTTTGAACTTTCCCATGCGCGTCGCTCCCTATCGCATCCGCATACGCGGTTGGTTCTGCCGTTCGCGTTCTATGCGCCGTTTTTCAAGGTCGCCAACAAGGTCTGCAAGCTGCCGTACACTTCGCTGACATCGGTGAACAATCGCTTCAAGGTGCGCAGCTCCGACTGAATCAGCATCTGCTTGTCCTCCAGTACGTCGATCCTCGTGCCGAAGGCCGTCAGTCGGGCGTTGCAGTTCTCCTCCATCCGTTTCAGGCTCCGCGTCAGCATCCGTTCGGTTTCGGTCATAAAGAGTATCCTCCTGAAGCTGAGGCAAAAGAAGTGTTTCCTCGTCGGGAAGCTGTTCCCATTTTGCCGGATAGCGTTTGATGTTGCAGGCGGCGCGTTTTTCAATGACGCGCTCAAAAGCCGGTTGCAGACGGGCGACCATGCGCCGCGCCGTTTCCTTTTTCTTTTCTTCGGATTCTTCACCCTGAGCGACTTTGGGCGTCCAGCCTCTGGCGTAAAAGCCTCCCCTGAAGCGCATCTTCATGCCGCTGTCCGGGGCAATGACGCTGATGTAGTCCCTGCCTTCGCGGTTGATGCTCAGCCCCTGTTCCTTCAGGGCGCTCAAAACATCTTCCCGGTTCCTGACAAGTCCCTGCGTCACTTTCTCCCTGAGAAAGGCGTGAATGACCTCTTTGGCCCGGTCGCGATCGCTTTCCCTGATTTCCTTGCCCCATCTCGCCATTCGCGCTTTGAACAGGTCGGCCTTTTTCGGAAGTTCATCCCGCGTTCGCGCCGGATCGTCAGGTCTCGCCCAGCCTTCGCGCCAGTTGAAGAGATCGCGGAACACGTCAAAGTCCTTCTGCCAGCCGGGAGGACAGGCATTGAAATCCTTGCCGCTGGAAAGTTCCAGGCGTGGAATGAGGAAATGCAACTCGTGATGCCCGGCATGAGTATGCCTTACCCAGAGAATATTGCGCTGATCCGCTTCCAGTCCGGCGAAGGCCACCTGCTCGAAGGCGTCCATGACTTCCTCTTCCTGCTCCTCGCTCACTGTGTCATCCGGATGCCACGACAAAGCGCCGGAGGTGAATTTCCATCGCCGCTCTATGCTGTCGACAAGCGCGCGGGTCATGGCGGGATCGCCGCGTAGCACCTGTGGCGGGGCTGTGTCTCTCCCCGGATAATCCGGGCGTACAAGATAGCGGCTGGGCTTGTCGCCTTCTCCCGTGCCGTGCGGAAAAACCTTCATCAGCATGGCTCGGCCTCCGGTTCATCTTCCGCTGAGGCGCAGGATACAAACTCGGTAATGAGCCGTTCAATGCCCGCCAGCGCCACCAATACCTCCACGGCTTCCGCCGTCCGCTTGTAGGTGTTGGCCCATCTCGCAAGTTGATTGATGTTCGCGCCGATGCGTGCCAGTTCCCGCAACCGCCGTTTCTCTTCCGGCGTTTTCCGCAGGCGGACGCCAAGGCAGGTCTGGCGGATGTAATCCGACATGCTCATGCCGTGCAGCCCCGCGTTGAAGCGGAGGATGTCGCGTTCCTCCGGGAACACGCGCAGGATGACGGCGGCGCTGCGCACGGGCTTGACGCGCTTCACCGTTTTTCCTGCCTTTGGGCTTTCCGGGGTTCGAAGGGGCGGCGCCCCTCGCCAGCCGTGAGGCTATACGCGCAGCGTATAGACGAAACGTAGGCTGGCCCTCGGAGACAAGGCCGGACGAATGAACAGGCATCCGTGCAAAAACGAGGACGCATGATGCGGACATCGAGAATATGGCGGCTGCGTATCGGGCGTGGAGCGGAGCTGTATCCGGCGTGTCGCTGGTGGGTATGGCGCGGACACGGGATAAGCATCCGGCACATGGGGAGAAGGTATGCGGCAAATGACTGTGCGCCATGCAAAGGCCGCTCAATCAGTATCCGGCGCATACTATGGTCAGTATGATGCACATGACGACGCGGGCATCTGAACGCCGAGCGGAAGGCAACATCATATGTATTGGGAAAACGCAATGAAGCGTAAGCCGGGACAAGCTTGTGTGCATCGTGCCCGTCGCGTGCCGGTATGCGGGAAAGCTGTGAGAGGCGGGAAACGCTTTTTTGTGTCGTTGCCTTTGTGCTTTCGGTTTGCGGACTTCCTTTGACCGAGCCCCCGCCGGAGGCTTCCTCGTCCGTCGCCCGCAAGTATATGAGGCCGGAAGCCAGGGCATGAACGTCAAGGCCCGCGAAGCGGCCCCGAAGGGCTTGGCCTTGACGGAATGCCCGCTTCCGGCACCCATGCGGGAGTGACGGACGAAGAGCCGGGGAAGAAACGAGATTCATTTTTCCTCCGTTTCGGCGGTGAGCTTTTCCAGAAGCGCGGCAATATCCGCCGCTCTCCACGCCGTTGTGCGCGGGCCGAGTTTGACGGGTTTCGGATAGCGGCCGCTTTTGCAGCCCGCCCACCATGCGCTGCGGCTGACGGGAATGAGCGCGAGTACCTGCGGCAGGCGAAGCAGAGCGTTATTGGGTGTATTGTGCATGGAGTTCCTCCTGTCTGGTTATGTTCGGCACAGTATATCATGGGTTTTCCCGCTCTTTCTCTTTTAAGGTTCCCGCATACAGCGGGATAAATCCAATATTGTCCTGTAAGATACATGTTATGTTCAAAAAAAATCCACAATACCACTTGACATATTTTTGTATTTGAATGTGTTGTTGTGTAACTTGTTGAAATTATATGATTATAAATGCACATAATGACAATATTTTTACTGGGTTGTATTGGACGTATTTGGCCATTGCTGACCGTAACAGACATCACAGCACTTCAGTGTCCTTCTGTGCATCTTCGCGCAGGCCGTCCAGATAGTCGGCCCATGCCTGCATCATGTGGTGCCTCTGGGGAAGATATTGGGCATGATTGTAGGCGATGCGGGAAGTGTCCTTTTCCTTGTGAGCCAGTTGCCGTTCAATCCAGTCCGGGTCAAAGCCCTGTTCATTGAGCAGGGTTGAGGCCATAGACCGGAAGCCATGAATGCACATCTCCTCCTTGCCGTATCCCATAGCGCGTAACGCCTGTAAGGGCGTGGAGTAGTGGATAGGCTTCCTCACACTGTTTCTTGAGGGAAAAAGATATGTTCCGCCTCCGGTGACGTCGAGAAGCTCCTTGAGAATGGCAACGGCTTGTGATGACAACGGAACAATGTGCGGCTTTCGCATTTTCATGCGTTCGGCCGGGATGTGCCATTCCCGCGTTTCCAGATTGAACTCGTTCCATTCGGCGCGGGCAAGTTCGGCGGAACGGACAAAGAGCAGGGGAAAAAGGCGCAGCGCGCATTTGACCTGAAAATGTCCGTGATAGTTGTCCAGCCTGTTCAGAAGCACGCCGATTTTTTCAGCGGAAACGATGGTGGCCCTGTGCCTGCCCTGATGCGGACGTATGGCTCCGCGAAGATCGGCGGCAATGTTGCGCGGCACTCTGCCTGTGGCAACCGCATAGCGGAAAACCATGCCGCAATACTGGATGATTCTGTGGGCGATAAGTTCCTTTCCCTTTCTTTCAAGCGGCTTGAGTATCAGCAGCAGGTCTTGCGCCGTGACCTCGGAAATGGGCTTCCGTTTCAAGGCGGGGAAAAGATAGTGTTTGAATGTGTGCAGTTTTCTCCCTCTGTCTTTTTCGGAATTGTGGACTGTCTGCGTATCGTGCCATTCGAGAACAACATGCTCGAAGGTATTGGCTTCCGCGAGGAGGGCGGCGTTTTTCATCTCCTTCTTGCGTTTGCCCGGATCAATGCCGTCGGCAAGCAGCTTTTTCGCCTCATTTCGCTTTGTCCGGGCATCCTTCAGGGAGACAATCGGATATTCCCCGAAGCTGAGCAGCTTTTCCTTATCGTTGAAACGGTACGCCATACGCCAGAGTTTTGAGCCGGTTTTGGCGACATAGAGGAACAGGCCGCCGCCGTCCGCGTACTTTTTCGCTTTTTCAGCGGGCTTCAGATTCCTGATTTGCGTGTCGGTCAGCATGACGTACCTCCCTGACTGGATGTATCCCGCAACGCCTTGTCCCGCAGGAGAAAAAGATACCTGGCCCATTCCCGCATCATGGTTTTTCTTTCCGGCAGATGCTGCCACGGGTCAAAACGTGTGCGCCCGGAGTGCGCCAGCTGCAAGTCGATGATGTTCTGTTCGTACCCAACGTCGAACAGCAATCTGGCGGCAAGGGAACGGATTCCGTCAAAGGACAGTTTTGCGCCGTCATATCCGCGTCTGCGCAGGGAAACGGTGATGGTGGATATGTCGATGGGGCGTTCAGGAGAACGGACGCCGGGGAACAGCATGGTTCCATGACCGGAGTATTCCTTCAGTTCCCTGAGAATTTTTACTGCCTGCGGCGCGAGAGGCACAACATGCTCATGTTTCGTCGCCATGCGTTTCGCGGGGATAACCCAGAGCCTGCGGGAGAAATCAAATTCGTTCCATGCCGCACAGCGTAATTCACCGGAACGGACGAACAGCAGGGGAACCAGTCGCAGGGCGCACCGCACAGGGAAATAGCCGTCATGCCGCTCAAGGTTCAGCATAATCTGACCGAGTTTCCCGGCGTCGAGCGCGGCGGCTCTGTGGCCTGTCTGTCTGGAACGCAGCGAAGCGGGCAGATCTTCCGTGGCGTTCCGCGCGGTCTTGCCGGTGGCGACGGCATAGCGGCATATCTGGCCGCAGACATCCGTCAGCCTGCGTCCTCCGCGCAATTTCCCGGATTGCCGCAACGGTTCGATGGCGCTCATAATGTCCTCGGCGGTAACGTCTGTCATGGCCTTGCCGCCGAAGACGGGAAAGAAATATTCCGTCATCCCCCGCATCATGAAGGAGCGATAGCGGTTTTTACAGTGAAGGGTTTCCCGCTCGAACCATTCCATAGCCACGGATTGGAACGTAGCGCTGGAGGCGGATGTCCGCGCGGCCTTCCTGTGTTCCGCCGGATCAATGCCGTCCTTGAGCAGGGCCTTGGCTTCATCCCGGCGTTGCCGTGCGGCGCGGAGTGATACCTGAGGATATTCACCGAAGGAAAGGAGCTTGGCCTTTCGCTCAAAACGGTACGCCAGCCGCCAGAGTTTTTTGCCGCTGGTCGGAATGAACAGGAACAGCCCGCCGCCGTCCGCATACTTTTTCGGTTTGTCGGCGGTTTTCAAGCCTTGAATAATGTGGTCATCCAGCATGATTTTCTCCGTATTCGGGATACCCGTAAATCCCCATGAATCCAGTGGCATCCGATACCCACCAATAAAAATATTTGTAGTATTCTCAATAGATTATATGATAATATTTCAGAATGCCGATTTGTATGGATACCCTGAATAATACCCGGAAAACAGCGGGATGCAAGGCGCTATTTCTGGATTTCTCTGGATGACTGTTTTAATATAACATATTGAAATATAAAATATTATGAGTCTAAATAAGTCTATTTGGACGTAAAATGAGAGTTTGTAGTTCACCCCTGTGGCGTCAAGTTCCCAGCCGCTTGTGACCTGGCCGAAGGTGGAGGCCCAGGAGTCAAAATGGTCGATGCCCTTGGCCTGCAATTCCTCATACTGCATGTAGCGCTGGAGCGTGTACACTTCGGCAATGGTATTCGATATGGGGGTGCCGGTCAGAAAGTACACGCCCCGGCCTTCGTTTTTCCGTTGCAGGTAGCGGCACTTGATGAAGAGATCGAGCGCTTTGGCCGAACCTGTGATATTGCCCAGACCTGAGACGTTCATGGTGGTCTGATAGGCAAGGTTCTTGAACTCGTGGCTTTCGTCCACAAAGAGCGCGTCCACGCCCAGGTCGGCGAAATCAACGGAGGTATCCTTTTTCCCCGTGCCCGCGAGCAGAAGTTCATAGCGGGCTTCCATGTTTTCCCGCTGCTTTTCAAGCTGCTTGACCGTGGCCCGGCCTCCTTCCGCCTCCTTCACGGCCTCAATGGCTTCCAGCACGGCGTCTATCTGCTCCTTCAGAATCTCCCGCTGAATATCGTGAGGCATGTCAATCTTACGGAAGGAGCTGTGTGCGACGATAACGGCGTCCCAGTCTCCGGTCGCAATACGGGAAAAAAGCCGTTCCCGGTTCTGTTTGGTGAAGTCGGTCTTGTCCGCCACCAGAATATGGGCATTGGGATAGAGCTTGTAGAACTCATCCCGCCACTGGTGGAGAAGGTGGTTGGGTACGACCACCATCGGTTTGGAAACAAAGCCCATGCGCTTGGATTCCATGATGGTCGCTATGCAGGCCATGGTCTTTCCCGCGCCGACGACATGATCGAACAGGGCCGTGCCTTCCTGAATGGCTCGCCAGACGGCATCCTTCTGGTGAGGCCGAAGTTTTACTTCTGAAGAAGCGCCGACCAGCTCAAGATGGGAGCCGTCATACCTGGGAGGCACGTTCGTGTTGAAGCGGTCGTTGTAGAGCCTGGACAGGCTGGCTCTTCTGTCGTCATCCGTCCATATCCAGTCCGTGAAAGCCTGTTTTATTTCGTCGGCCTTCTGCATGGCGGCGGCGGTCAGTTCCTGGTCCAGAACCGTGATGGGCCTGCCCTGTTCGTCGCGCTGGCCGGTTTCCTTTTCCACCTTGATGGGCTTGTTCATCAGAAGGGCTTCAATGATTTTTTCCGCAGGGTATTCCGGGATGCCCCAGACGGTGGTATTCAGCGCGACATCGTACAGATAGACACGGACGCTCCATCGACCGAGCGTGGGCAGGTAATCCACCTGCTGAGAGCCTTTTCCGCCATGCAGATGTTCGATGAAGTCCGATATGACGGAAGGAGGAAGCCAGGCGGAGCCGAACTTGACGCCGATGTCCACGGCTTCTATGTCGGGCGGCAGAGCCTCCGTAAGCGCTTCCACATTGGGCAGAAAGCGAGGGTCGGAGCTTGCGGCGTCCCGTGCCTGACGCAGTTTTGCCCGGACATTGCCCGTGAGATACTTATCCCTGATTTCCCAGAGTTCCGTGGCGGGGTTGAGAAAAATAAGACCCTGTTCCTGCAAGTCCCGCTGAATGACATCGGTGGAGCGTCCGAGAAGCTGCTCCATGCGGGCGAAGTCCACCTTGCCGCTTTCCCGAAGCGCTATGACAAGGGCATCCTTGGGGCTTTCCGCCTGTTGCGCGAGCGTTGCCGGTTTAAGCACGCGCTGTCGGAATACGGCAGCTTTTCTGGCGGAAGCGGGTCTGGCCTGCCTGCCGGTCTTGCGGGCCACATCCGGCGAAATGCCCTTGTCGTAGTCCGCTTCCAGGGATTCCAGCAGTGCGTGCTCAGGGTCTTCCCGCATGAGGCTGCGGTTGGTTTGTGAGTTGAGGTGCCCGTATTTTTTGACAAAGGCGTCGTATTGCGTGTTGAGCCGCTGGCGCAGGTTCGCCATACGACTTTCACTTCCTTCGCCTTTTTCCTCATTGAGCAGCTCACGCAGGGTATCCCTGAGCTGAATCATGGAAGCCAGGCGCAGTCGGGCGGTTTCATTTTTTACGGTGACGGGTTCATAACCTCCGTCGCCGAACTCCCCGGAAGTCTTGAAGACGATTTTTCTGCTTTGAGGTTCAACGCAGAGTGCGCCCATTTTCAGGGACTGGAAGTAGTCGGAAGCCAGGAAGTCATGATTGAGACCGGATTCGGCTTCACGGACTTCGGCAGAGGGTAAGGGGCTGAACTGCACGGCAGGCAGCGCGTCCAGACGCCGGGCTATTTCTTCGCCGAGGTCTGTCTGAGACGCATCGGACACGCAGTTCAGGCTGTCCTCGAACATGCCGCCGGAATACGCCATTCTTCCGATGATCTGTTCCGGGCGGGAAGCGAAGTAGCTGTTGACCACGGCGGTGCGCCTGCCGCCGTGCTTGAGGTCGTCCACTTCCATGCTGGACGTGTGGAGCCACTCCAGACTCCGCTTGTTTTCGCCGTTGTGCTTTTGAAAGAAAACGATATCGGTGGTGACATCCGTCAGGGCATTTTGCCGGAAAGCGGTTTCAGGCAGGCGCACCGCGCCCAGGAAGTCGGCATATCCCGCGATATGTTCGCGGGCGGAGGAATCGACGGCATCCATGAAGTAACGGCTGACCACAAAGGCGGCTATGCCGCCCTCGCGCAGCAGGCGCATGGACTTGGCGAGAAAATAGTTGTGGATGGAAAATTTTTTCAGTTCGGGAAATTCGGGGTCGTAGAGAGACTGATTCCCGAAAGGAGGATTGCCCACTGCAAGGTCGAAACTCGGCGTGTTGAGGGGGATGTTCTGAAAGCCGTTATTGATGTGGCGGGCTTTGGGGTACAGGTATGCGGCAATGGCCGCTGTTGTCGGTTCCAGTTCCACGGCCAGGAACCGGGCCTGGAAACTTTCCGGGCAAAGTCCGATAAAATTGCCGATACCCGCCGAAGGTTCGAGAATGTGGAGTTCCTTTCCCGTTTCAACGCCGAGTCTGGAAAGCCCCTGATAGATGCCCCTGATGACGGTTTCCGAGGTATAGTGAGCGTCCTGTGTGGAGCGCCGGGCGGCCGCGTATTCATCGGGGGAGAGTACGCCTTGAAGTTCCCGGTATTCCGCCGCCCATTTGTCGTTTTTGGGGTCAAAGACCTGCGGAAGACCACCCCATCCGACAAAATGCACCAGCGTGCTTTTTTCTTCCGGGGTGGCCAGTTTCGCGCCGTTGGCCTGGAGCTGCTTCAGCAGACGTATGGCGGCGAGGTTATCCGCATATTTTTTCTTTGCGCCGCCGACGCCAAGCTGATCTTCCGGGCTTATCCGGTAATTTTCAGGTTCATCTCCACCCCGCAGCTTTCCAAAATCTCCCAGTCCGACATCCCCCGCAGGCTCGCCTGCCGGGCGGATTCGCTGCACAGCGTCCTCTTCTCTATGGCCTGCTGCTGATCCAGTCGTATCTGCAAGGCCAGATTCCCTTCCTCTTCCAGGCGCTTCAGTTCGTCGGGACTGTTCAGTGCCCAGCGGTCGAGAATCAAGTAGGCTGAATTGGTGAACCCTCTGACCTTGAGATCGTGAATGGTTTCGGGCTTGAGAACGGTTCTGGCGATGTCCAGCGGATTTGTCTGTCTGTCCAGCATGGAAAACCTCCTGAGTTGAGGAATGTTGTTGTCTGAAGGCCGCGACTTCCTGCACGGTCAGGTAGTCTTCGTTTCCTTTCCGGAACAGCTCTTCCGGCGTGTCCCTGTCGCCGTCGATGAAGCGCACGATGTCCAGGGAAGGACTGTACATGCGTCCCCCGTCCGACGTTTCATAAACAGAGAAACCGCGTCCGTTCACGCCGAGCCTTTTCGGAGGGATGCTGTCATCGGGCGGAAGCAGCGGCTTCCGTTTGCCGGGATGTTCCGGTTCTTTCGGAAGTTCTTCGTGTGAGGCGGGGCTGACCGGAGGCGTAGCGGACGGGGGCGGTTCGTGCGTCGGCTCCCGGAGTGTCCGTGTTCCGGCTTCTTCCCTTATGTCATCCTGAATGTTTTCTTCCCTGATCTGTTCGATATGGCTGACCATGATGTCGAACAGCGACAACTGACGGGAATCACTGGTCTGCTTGCGCCGTCTGGCCATACTGTCCTTTCCTTGCCGCTGGGCGGAGGAAAGGCGGCGCGTCGAAATGAAGACAGCCTGTTCCTACTCGCCGGGCTTTTTTTCCTGGGCGATTGTTAGTTTTGCGGCGTTTTCAATGACAATGCGCCCGTTTTCTTCATAAAAAACAACCTTATCCCCTTCCTTCACGTCGAGCTTTCTGCGAATGGCGAGGGGCAGCGTGATCTGACCGCGCGAAGTGACCTTGGCAAGTTCCATGAGTTCTCCCTGAAATCTTACTTACAAGATAAATCTTACTTATAAGATTAGTGAGAAGGGAAGCGTTCGTCAAGACGGGTCAGGGAAAGAAGGCGTCATAAAACGGACTCATTCAAAAGGCCGCGCGTAATCATCTGGACGATGCGCTCTTTGGCATCGGCGTCGTCGGCGCGGGCCTTATGGGCGAGTTCGAGAGCCAGCGGCACTTGTGAGGCCGTGAAATCACAGGCGGGAAAACGAATGCCGTCCAGAATCCAGGTGGGAGTTGAGGTGATTCTGGATTGCGAGGCGATAATATCCGCGCCCACGACAGGAGCGACCTGTTGCAGAGAGTCGGCAAAGTCTTCCGGCACAATGGCCGCATCCTGAAGCGCCGTTTGCAGCGCAGCCTCATAGGGTTTCGGAACGCCGAGAGGTGTCCGGGGCACCACGGCATTCCAGAAGCTGTGCGCGGCGTTCGGAGAAAAGCGCAGGAGTGCTTCAAAGCTCAGGGCTTTTTTCAACGACTCTCCGTAGTTGTCCGAAGGGCTGTGACGCACGACAATGCACATGCCGGGATTTTCCCGCTGTGCCCGGAGCGGTTCCTCAATGCCGCAGTAAGGACATTCCAGGTTGACCCAGTATTCCATGATGTCGCCCTGAAATTCTTTTGTCGGCCTGCCGTCCAGACAGGTTCTGCCGGAAAGGGCAGCATCGGGCGCGTAAGGCAGCGCCAGGTCTTTTGAAAGTTCCGCCTTTACGCCAGCTTCCACGGCTATCCGGTCGGACACGGGCGTTCCGGCATGGGCAGAAGGAACCGATCCCGACAAAAGACAGATGAAAAGAGTAATAAGTTGTACGAGTCGCGTCATAACTGTTCTCCGGTGCGGTATTGTCGAAGGGGACTTGCCATATTGGCGATTGCGAGTTATATAAAAATATAACTTATGGAGGATGACGATGTACACAGCTAATTTGAGAAAAGTCGGCGGTTCAGTGATGCTGGCCGTTCCTCCCGCCATTTTGGAAATGCTGCGAATGGAATCGGGGTCATCGGTAAGCATGGCCGTGGAATCCGGGCGTCTGATTATTGAGCCGAACGTCAGGAAGAAGTACAGCCTGCAGGAACTGTTGGCCCAGTGTGATGCTTCCGCGCCGCTTTCCCCTGAGGATGGAGTGTGGACCGGGGCTGGAGCCACGGGCGGGGAGCTGATCTGATGCGGCGTGGTGATATTTATCTGGTGACGCTTGATCCTACAGAAGGGCATGAGCAACAGGGAACGCGACCGGTGTTGGTGATTTCTCCCGACGAGTTCAACAGAGTGACGCAGGTTCCCGTAGTGTTGCCGATTACCAGCGGGGGGAATTTTGCCCGTACTGCAGGATTCGCCGTGTCGCTCAGCGGATGCGGCACGCGTACTACAGGAGTAGTTCGTTGTGACCAGCCCAGGGCGCTGGACTTGCGGGCGAGATCCGGCAGACGGCTGGAACAAGTACCGCCCGTCATTATGGATGAAGTTCTTGCAAGGTTGGCGACCATTTTCAGCTAGCCGGGCTTTTTCTCTTTTATGCCGCATGGTCATAGTGTTTCTCCTGGGAGAGCTGCACAAGCTGGGGGACGCGCAGCTGCGCTTTTTTCAGGGAAGGGTTGGCAAAGAACATGGTGCCCCGGACGATTTGCCCGCTGAAGATGAAATGGGCTTCGCCTTCGATCTGTTCCTGCAAGTCGCGCAGGACGACGCGGTCTTCCTGTTCCACGGTGGTGTTCATGGCGTCGCGGTAACCTGCGCTTATTTTTTCGTTGACGTTGAAGCCGGTGGTGCGGAGGACGGTGCCTTGTCCGGCCTGTCCCCGTATGAGTTCCCAGGTTTTTTCCGCGTCCTGCATTTTCATGAAGATTTTTATGGAGGTGTTGGCCACCATCTGCTGCGCGCCTTTTTTGTCCGCTTCTAGAATACCGGCGTAATCCTGGGAGGCGACGATGGCGGCTATGCCGAGACCGCGCCCCTGTGTCAGCACGACCTCAAAGCCGGGGGTGACGATGGCCGCATATTCATCCACGATGCACAGATACGGGCCGATGCCCACAGTGTCCGTGGGCAGGGCTTCCAGCACGTCGGCGGCGTCGCCTTCAATATGTGCGCCGAGGCCCACGGCACAGGCGTTGCGTATGGCGGAGAGGCTGATTTTTCCGAGGCTGGCCAGTTCTGCGGGGGCTTTTTCCAGCGAAGGCAGAAGAACGACCAGCACGCGGCGCTGCATGATGGCGTCGGCAAAATCGACTTCTCCGTCTTCAGCCCCGTAGATGTGGGAATAGGTGTCCGTCAGGCTGGAAAGGGCCTTTCCGAAGTAGCTCTGGGCATAGCCGAACTGCTCCGCAAAGGACTGGGGCTGGTCTTTCATTTCCCGTCCGGCAATCCAGCCGCAGGTGCCGAGAGCCGCATGGATGGAGGCGCGGGACTCTTCATCAAGCTCCGCCCGCAGCGCGAGGGCGACACATTTTTCAAGCGCCAGCGATTCACGGATGACGCTGGTGGAGAGCTTGAGCAGCCCTTTGTCGCGCAGGTCCACCAGGGCGTACATGACGCCGGAAATCAACGCCTGCGCCTTGTCGGCAAAGATGCTGTTCGCCCCGTCGGACGCGGGCATGAGGGAAACAAGAAGCTGCGTCAGGGCTTCCGCACTGCCGAAGGTGAAGGGATTGTTGGTGTTGGAAAGACGGCGCGGAGTTTTTCCTTTGACTTTGCCGGAAGTGCCGTAGTTCAGCACGCGGAAGTCGTCGTCCCGTCCCAGAAAGCGGGCCATCTGCCATATCTGTACGGCGAGTTTCGGACTTGCTTTCGGGTCGATGTAGAACAGCCCGCTTCCCGTAGCCAGAGCATTGTATGAAAGGGAAACGAGGGTTTCCGTCTTGCCGGAACCGGTGGTGCCGAAAAGCAGGCAGTGGGTAAGAATGTCCTTGGCCTTCAGCCAGAGTTCTTTCTGGTCCTGTACCCTGTTTCCCAGGAAGAAGATGCCCTCCGGTCTGGCGTAGCCGCGTCTGCCGGGCAGAGGATCGCCTTTATCCGTGCCGGAGAGACCGAGCGGCATTCGGAAAGGCAGCCTTTCGTCTTCGACATAGACGCAGCGGGCGGCAAACAGAGCAAGCCCGGCGATAAAGAACGGCATGGAGAGCGAGGGAAAAAGAAAAAGACACACCCCCGCCGCAAAGATGCCGCCGGTTTGCACATGGCCGAGCCTGAGCGTGTCTCCCAGGCGTTGCAGCGGGGAGCGCACATCCCGGAAGAGCCGTTTCCGTTCCTGTGTTTCGTGGTCTTCAAGACCTCTGATTTTTCGTTCCATACGCACCTCAATAGTGTTCTTCCGCCAGGGAAGGGTCGTCGTTGGCATCGTATTCCGGGTCGTTTTCTGCCGCAGCGTACACCATATCCGACACAGGTTCCGCCTGCTCCACGGCAGGCGTAAAGGACTGCTCGAACATGGGCGGAATGAAAATGTCCGTCAGCCAGCCCTGGGCGGACAAGGAATCCTTGAGACTCGTGACGGCGAGAGCAACGTGAGGCTCGGTCAGGGCCTGCCCCACCTGTTCTTCTGCCTTGTAGTGCGCCCAGGGAGCCAGGCTTTCCACCCACGCGGTTCTTCCCCCGCATTGATTGAGCGCGTACCAGAGCGGCCTGTCCAACGGGCGAAGCCACAGGAACTGGGAACTGGCCAGAACGCCTTTTTTCCTTGCCCGGTACAGCAGAGCCATGAACCACGGAAGCTCGAATGCCGCGTGGATACGGAGGGATTTTTCGGAAAGCACGGACTGATGCTTTTCCCAGATGCGATTCAGATTCAGATGGAAGTTTTTTTGTTCCAGAATGGGGCATGTCGCCCTGTCGCGTTTTTCCCGATAGGAGGATGAGACGGCATCCAGTACGGCAACGCAGCCTTTTTTGTCTCCGTCCGCATAGGACAGGAATGCGGCGGCCAGCGCGCGACGGCAGGCAGTCATGGCCGTATGGTTCTCGAACGGTTTGCCGAGCTGGTCCTGAAAGGCGGCGAGAGCTTTGTCTTCATCCAGCCTGGCATTGCCCCATGCGGGAAGCTCCGTATCCGCCAGCCCGTTATGCAGAGCCTGTTCCAGAGTGAAGGCTTCACCGTTTTCATTGAGCAGAAGTTCCTGTTCCAGGGCGAATTGAACGGGAGTTCGGGCAATGCGCCATAAGCCGGAATCGTAGGATTTGGGCGAAAGCAGGTACTTGCCGCGACCAACGACCGGTCTGAGACAGGGGAAGGATTCCGCGTTGTTTTTCAGCAGGCTTTTCATGCTGAAATGCCGGACGAGCCTTCCCACCCGGCCTATGAAAATGGCGGTGCAGCCGCACAAAAGCAGAAGCAGCGCGAGCGGCCATCGCATCCATGACCCGGCATAGCGCAGCAATCCCCGCACCTGTTCCCAGGTCAGCGCGGCGGGTTCCACCTCGGTGAGACGCTCAAGGATGGTCCGTACTTCTTCTGAAAAAGGCGCAAAGACTCTGAGCTGGATACTTGCCAGCCAGACCAGAGGCGCGTTGACGCTTCCCTTATGCGCTGCGTACAGAGCCGGGATGACGACAAAAATCAGCACCAGAAGCGCAAACCACAGAAAAAGCATGTCGTCTCTTTCGTCGCGGAGCTGACTCACGGCTGCGCCTCCTGAAGGGAAGAGAGGCTGGAGATACCCCGGCGACGCAGTTCTTCCAGGTTCGTTCTGACCTTTCTGATATAGGCATCCCTGCGATGGGGCGTTCTGGAATGATACGCGCCTATGGCCAGCCAGAGATCGCCGGTCCGTTCATACTCCTTGCGAAGCAGCCATGCCGCCGCATAGGCGTTGACGCAGCCGTCCCGAAGCAGGGTTTCCGGGGCTATGCCCATGGCGGCCAGTTCATTGACGTGAACGGTGTTGATTTGAAAGCAGCCCAGGTCCCAGGTGCCGTTGGTGTTGCTCAGAGCTTCTCCCATGCTCCCTCCCTCCGTGGCGAGCAGACCGAAAAGCGCGGCCGGAGGCATTCCGCTTACACGGGCGGCATCCAGAACACAGCCCGTGGTCAGAGGTCGTGTCATCGAAACGACGACTTTGGCCCGTTCGGCGGAGAAGGCCATGCCGGGAGACAGACAAAGGATGCTCAGAAACAGGCAGAGCGCTCTCATTTCAATTTCTCCTTGAGCTTCACCACATAGTCTCCGCCCGTGCCGTACACCTTGAACGGATTGTTGCCGCCGATGCCGTTTATGGAGTTGAGGACCTGATTGTGAGCATCGTTGATTTTCTGCTGAATGAGGGAGTCAACCTGATGGCACATTCCCGCGACGATCTGGTCCATGCCCGGCAACGTCACGCCAAGGCTGAAAGCGTCGCCGAGGGCATTGATGGAGCCGAGACAGCCGGACAGCGCATCCCGTTCGGATTCAGGGTCGGGAATCATGGTGTTGTGCGTGTCGGATACCCGTCCGTTGCGCTGCTGCATGGCCGAGCCGACGGCATCCCGCATATCCTGACAGGAAGCCGCAAAACAGGGAAAAGCCTGTGCCAGACAAAGGATAAGGAGAAGCGCAGTCCTCATTGTTCCTTCCTCCCTTTCCGGCCTTCAAAAACGGGGGCCCCGTTTTCTCCGACCGGATATATCTGCTTGCAGCGGGGATAATCGGAACAGCCGTAGAACTTCCCTTTGGCGCTGCTGCGCAGGACGAGAGGCTTGCCGCAGACTTTGCAGGCGTGTTCCGAAAGCGTGGGTTTCGGTCTGGGACTTCCCGGTTTGCCGTTGTCATCGGGAAGTATGGTCTTGCAGTCGGGATAGGCGGAGCAGCTCCAGAACCATGAGCCGTCCTTTTTTCTTTTACGGCGCTGTAGAGCGGCCCCGCAGTCGGGGCAGACATGGGCGGGACTGGCTTTGCGTTCCAGAATCGGAGCCAGCAGCGTCGGCAGAAGACGTTTTTGTTCCGAGAGAAAGGCGTCCAGACTGCCCTTGCCCTGGGCGATGGCTTCAAGCTGGTCTTCCCATGCGGCGGTGGTGATGGGGTCTTTCAGAGCGGGCGGCGTCAGGTCGATGATTTCCTGCCCCAGCGGCGTGGATACGATGGATTTTTTCTCGGCGACGAGATAGCCGCGTTCTTTCAGCGTCTCAATGATATTGGCGCGGGTGGCTTCGGTTCCGAGGCCCTTGCTTTCCTTGAGCGTGGCTTTCGCCTGACCGTCCTTGACCAGAAGATGGACGTGGGCCATGGCGTCAATCAGGCTCCCCTCGCTGAATCGTGAGGGAGGAGAAGTCTTTTTCCGCACGCTTTCCGCGTTACGGCAGCGCACGGCGTCGCCCTGTTCCATGAGCGGCAGAAGTTCCTGCTCCTGTTCATCGGAATCATCGTCATCCCTGGAAAGCGCCGTCCATCCGGCCTCCAGCAGTCGCCGCCCTGAGGCTTCCCATCGGGTATCTCCGAGAGCAACGGCGATTTTCTGGGCTTCATAGCGCATGGGCGGATGAAATTGCAGACAGTAGGCCGTGGCGATCAGCAGAAAAAGGGCGCGTTCTTCCCCGGCAAGGCTTTCCGCAGGTTCCCCGGTGGGAATGATGGCGTGGTGGGCGGTAATCTTTTTCGTGTTCCAGACCGTGCTTTTCAGGCGGGAATCCGCCTTGCCCGCAAGCTGCTCCAGGCCGGAGACTCCGGCAAGGCTGCTTAGAATGGATGCGGCTTCGCCATGCTGCTCTTCCGGCAGATAGCGGCAGTCTGTCCTGGGGTAGGTGGTGAGTTTCTTTTCATAAAGGCTCTGGGCGACATCCAGGACGCGCTTGGCCGACATGCCGAGTCTGGCGGAAGCGAATTTTTGCAGGGAAGAGAGGCAATGAGGCAAGGGGGCGGGTCTGGTTTTCTTTTCCCGCAGAGATTCCAGAACCGTTCCTTCCTTGCCGTTGACCGATTCCAGAACGGCGGCAACCTGAGCAAGGTCCACAAGACGCCCGGAGCTGTCCAGTCCGTCCTGCGAGTCGGAAGGCACGAAGGTGACGGAACATTCTCCGTGGGGGTGGATGATGCTTGCCCGCAGCACAAAATAATCCGAGGGCTTGAAATGGGCGATCTCCCTGTCGCGGGCCACAACCAGCGCCAGCGTGGGCGTCTGGACTCTGCCGAGGGAAAGCACTTCCGTGCGTCCGTTTTCTCTGCCTGTGATGGTCAGGGCGCGGGTGGCGTTTATGCCGACCAGCCAGTCGGCCATCATTCTGGCGCGGGCGGCGTCCCGCAAAGGAGCATTGGCGGCGTTGTCCGTGATGTTGCCGAGGGCGATGCTGACGGAGCGGTCATCCAGGGAAGGCAACCAGATACGGAAGACAGGGCCGCGATAGCGGAAATGTTCCAGCACTTCATCAACAAGAAGCTGGCCTTCCCGGTCAGGGTCGCCCGCATGGACGACGGAGGCGGCGTCGCGCAGCAGTTTGCCGATGGTGTCGAGCTGTGCTTTCGATGTGCGCTTGACCACATATTTCCATGAGGAAGGAATGATGGGCAGATGTTCGCGCCGCCATTGGGCATATTCCGGGCAGTAGGCTTCAGGATAGGCGGGTTCAAGAAGGTGGCCGAAGCACCAGGTGACGATGTTGTCTCCGCACCGGATACAGCCCTGTTCCGTGCGTCCCCCGCCAAGTCCTCTGGCAATGGCTTTTCCAAGATTCGGTTTTTCAGCGATGAAAAGTCTCATGCGTTATATCCTCATGCGCTGCGCCGAGGCAGCCTGCTGTTCCAGTAAGGGTGCGTTATGTTCCAGAGCGCCCGGAGCCGGGCGGAGTTTGTCGTCCATTTCCATGTGGAGAACGTGGGCCATCTTGTCGAAAAGCGCGGCAAGCTCCATCACGGAGTCAGGGTCCTGCTTGAGGGCCAGATTGAGGAAGTCCGGGTTCTGAAGGATGAGGCGTGTTTTTGTGACCGGGTTGTCCGTGTTCTTGAAGGCAACGGCTGCCTCGGTGAAAGACAGCGGTTCGGAGAAGGCGCTGTTTCGGGAAAGGCGCTCGAAGACCTGCGAGCCGGAAGTTTCTTCGGCATGGAAGGAAACGCCGCAGGCCGCGTCGCGCTGCTTCTGAAGTTCCACCAGTTCCGGCCATGCTTCCCGTCTGGGAAACCACCTTGCCGCAGGCTGTTCATCGGATTCAAACTGATGCAGCACCGTCAGTATCTTTGCCGCTTCCGAAGCCGCCTGAAACACGGCTTTGACATCGCCGCCGGAAAATTTCTGATTCCAGTTGGCGATATAGGCGGCGGAATTCGTTTCCGGCATGGGCAGCGCAAGATGCGCGCCGGCCAGCATGGAAAACATTTCCGCGCGCATTTCTTCAAAGGCGTAGCTCTTTATGGTCTGCGCATTTTTCAGCTGACGGTTTTCCCGCGTTTCGTGCCCGGTGGCATGGAAGAACTCGTGCAGTTTGGCGGCGTAATATTCATCCGTACCGCTGAACCGTTCGGGATACGGCAGGGCCACCTCGTTTTTTTCCATGTTGAAGCAGGGATCGCCGCCGTAGTGCCTGACGTGAACGCCGGAGCTGGCGATGAAGCGTTCCACCATCTCATGCCGTTCAATCTGCGTCATGGCATGGGCGGGACGCTCCTTGGCGGGGAATCCCTCAATCTGGGCAGCATTGAAGACCGTGAAAGGATAGAAAAGCGTTTTGCGCTGAACGTCGGGAACCTCCTGCCCCCGGTCCTTCATTTCCTCGATGCGCCGGAGTTCTTCCCTGGTCAGGAATTTCCAGGCTCCGTTTTCTTCCACAATGTAGGCGACTTCCTCCGGCCGCAGCACCTTGACGCCCCGTTCGCCCTTGCGGATGTTCATTTGCAGTTCGGGGTGGGCGTTCTGAAAGCTCTGAAGCTGGTTGAAGGTCATCCACCGGTCATCGGCGTATCCCCTGACAATGGTTGTCAGCAGAAGCCGAACCAGGTTCGCCCCGCTGTACTCTCTGCCGGTCACGGGACAGAACGGCATTCCCACAGGCGTGTCGGAGGTCCAGCCCCGTTGCCAATCCCCGGCTTTTTCCGCCAGGGAAAGCATGGTTTCAGCGATGCCGTTGACGAACTCTGCCTGGACTTCTCGGCTGATCTGAAAGCGGCTTTTCCTTTCGCGCGGCTGCTCACTCATGCGTTTTCCTCCCTTAGTTCCACGATGACGGAATCCTGCTCGTCGTGCGGATTGAGAAAGCCCGCCAGAACGGCGTCCTCCCCGCTCATCAGGAAGGCCCCGGCGTCGAGCTGACTCTCAATATGCCGGGGCGTAAGGGATACGCGCTCCTTTTCCCGGCAACGGACAGGTGAATCAAAGAGGCCGAAACTGTTGCGCGGAACGTCTTTCATGTCGAACTCCTTTCGGGTTGTTGAATTACCAGCGGCATCGTTTGCGCCAGAGGGTTTCGGTGTATCTGGTCTCCCGGCGTCTGCCCATGAACGCCGTGCGTATCGCCCTGAGACAGGCAAGAGGCGACATGCCGGAGCGTTGAACAAAGAACAGGGCCACAATACCCAGGCAGGCAATGGCCGCCGTCCACCAGGACCAGTGGAACAGCCACAGCGCCAGGGGAAAGATGGCACGGGCATCCAGAATGAAAATTTTCGGCGTGAGACCGGTATCCCGCCAGAGAACTTCACCGTTCATGAGGTTTCCTCCAGAGCGAGTGTGTGGGACGGACTGTTTTGCCTTGCCTTGCGCTCCGCCAGAATAGCCTGATAGATGTCCCTGCCTATGTTGCCTCCAGCATAGGCGCGTTTGGCGGCATCCTGTATGCGCTGGCCGGAGGCGGAAAGCAGTTCTTCGGCCTGCGGAATCAGACGTTCCAGGGGCGTGTTCAGCAGGGTTTCCCGGATTTCGGGTGTGAAGGCCAGATATTCGCGCAGCGCCGTGCGTCCGCTGTTGTCCGGCAACGGAACGAGACGCTGGGAAATGATGAGCCTGAGACTGGAAATGAGCGTCGCCGTGATTTGCAGCCTTTCCGCAATGGGAAAGACGTTGATGATGCGGGAAAGAGTTTCCGGCACGGAGCGCGTATGCACCGTGGAATAGGCGGCAACGCCTATTTCCGCGCTTTCGATCATGCCCCGGAGCGTATCGGGATCACGGCTTTCCCCGATGAGCACCACGTCCGGCGCCGTGCGCGTTGAGTTGCGCGTGGCCGTAAGAAACGACCTCAGATGTTCGGGAATGGTGCTTTGCGATACCGGGCCTCCGGGGTTCGGTATGGCGTCAAAGTCGAATTCTATGGGGGATTCATAGGTGCTGACGTTGCGCCCGCCCTTTTCAATGATGCGTCGAAGAATGGCGGCGAGCAGCGTACTTTTTCCGCTTCCCATGACGCCAGTGACAAGAACCAGACCGTTTGACGGCATGGCATGGTCCAGAATTTCCTGTTCCACATGCAGGTCTTCCAGGGCCGGGGGCATGGAAGGAATGGCACGGAACACGATTTTGACGCCGGTGGAATAGCCGTCGGCCACTGGGGTGGCATTGCCGCGATAGCGGCGGCGTACACCTCGGCTTTCCTCGATTTCATGGGCAAAGTCATAGTCCGACTGGCCGGACTTGATGAGCGCGGCCACGGAATTGTTCCGGGTCAGGCGTTCCAGTGCGGACAGAAGTTCATCGGTCGTAATGGCCCGCTGCGTGACCATCCGCCATGTTCCGTTGAGGCGCATCCATGCCGGAAGCGCGGAACGCAGGCACAGGTCGGACATGCCGCAACGGGTTCCCCAGAGCAGCAGGTCGTTGATGCCCGCATAGTCCCAGCGGATACGCGGTTCACGAGGATACCAGCCGGGATTCGTCATGGTCACTTTCTCTCCTTTTTTACGGAAGGAGACGGGGCGACCGTGAAGGAGGACGGCGCGGTAATCCGATAGACGCGCTGGCCGATGTTCAGCTTGTTTCCGTTGTCCGTGGTGTGCATTCCCAGGTCGGAAGAGGCGGTGCTGATGCGGCTCAGAAGGTGCTGGGCCGTGAGCAGATGATACAGCATGGCTCCGCGATAGATTCGCACCATCCGAGCCACGTTGTCCGCGTAAAGCTGATCCGCCTCTTTCAGTCCCTGCGTCCAGGCACCGCGTACGGCGCGTCGCCAGATGGCCCGCTCTTCGCTGCTTTGGGGCAGAACGGCGGGGTTCGGTTTTTCCGGTTCGGGAAAATCGTCCATCATCAGAAAGGTTCGCCAGTGAGGAACAACCGCGATATACTGTGCAGGTTCAAGCATTTCATAAGTCGCTTTTGCTGCTGTCGCGGTTCCCGGCTCTTCAATCCGCATGGACGCTCCGGCCCGTGCCAGAAGCGGCGGCATGATGAGGGCTTCCCCCTGCGTCAGAACAAGCGGCGTGAAGTTGAAGGCGGCATCCATGATGGTACTGAACTCTTCGGTTCTGGCGGCAAGCTGTCGGTAGCGCCAGGTTATGGCCGTCTGAAACGTAACAAGCCGGGCCGCCTCCTTGATGGCTCTGGGGCGCATGAGCTTGACGGCGGTATGTTCCTTTTCACTGCCGCCTTTCATTTCCAGAAGTTCCGTCAGCTCGTCGGGATCGCCTTTGCGCGGCCCCGAAGCAGGGTCAGCGGGAACATGTACGGCCAGGTATTGCCCGTTGCCGTCTTCAGCATAGGAGGCGTCGTAGGGGGTGAAGGCCTGGTCGTCGTTTGTTGTGTCCGCCGCTTTCGGCGCATTGACCGTGCCGGGGGGAACGGGCACGGGAGTCGTGGGGGCATTCTGCGGGCGCATTCCCGCGCACCCGGTCAGAGAGACGGCTGCGATGAAGGCCAGCAGAAGAGAAGCCGCCTTCCGGGGACCGAAAAGACGAAGCCGAAGCGCAGGGATGAGACGGGCGAACATCGTCATGAATGAAGCTCCTTACCGGTGGTTCTTGCCAGCGTGAGAACGCGGTTGATGGGGTCGAAACGCACGGCGGCCTGAGGCTGTATCTGCCATGCGATGTCTTCCAGAAGTTCATGCGCGGGACGGTTCAGCCCATGCACCACCACGGTCATGACCTGTGCGGAGGGAGTTCCCGCTTCCCTGTAGCGAAAGCCGAGTTGCAGGCAGATTTCCTTGAGCGCTCCTTCCACGGGTCCCGTCCAGGTAATGGAGACAGGCAGATTCAGCGAAGGGTCGGAAGGCAGCAGCAGAGGCTGCAAGCCCTGTCCGCGCAGTCTGGCGATCATGGCGAGTTCTCCATGAGCCTGTTCTGCCGCGTGTCCCAGGGTGGTTGATACGAAATCGGCGGGCGGAGGAGCGGAAGATTGCTCCCTTCCCACGCAGGCGGCGAGAAAAAGACAGCATAAACACAGCACAAGGTTGCGGAACATGATGGACCTCCTTTATGGATGAAAAGACACACCCCGCCCGCCTTACGGGCGATGGGAAACGACGCCGACTCCTTGCAGCAGCCAGCGACCGAACGGCAGGAACCGGCGGTTACGCAAGAGGGAAATGCGCCAGAGAGTCGTGAGGATTCCAAAAAGACATGGCAGAGAGATGAGACAGAGGGCGATGACGGACAGCATGGTTCGCTGCCATATCGCCGCCAGAGCACAGAGAACGACGGGAGCGATAAAAAGCGGAACGCGCAGACGCAGCACCCTGATGACGCCGGGAATATCCGCGTCGTCGGCGATGCCCCAGGCTGCAAGCAGCAGAGAAAAGTCCTGAGCAACCGCGTGTTGTTCCTGGGAGGAGCGATGACTGCGGAAAAAAGCGACACGGGCACAAAGTCTGCTCCGAAGAAGGGAACATTGCCGCCTGGACTCGCAAAGAGCGGTAACAAAAGCCGTGGTCGAGAGATACTTTTTCATAGGCGTCAGCTTCTGAAGTTATCCTGTGATACTCGTGAAGTCTGGGAAACTCCTGACGGCGATTGCGTCGGCATCGCGTGCCCGGAGCCGGGGTTGTTCCATTGCCTCGAAATGTCGCCGCGAAGTTCTCTTGCACCCTGCGCCCCGGAGCTGACGGTATTGGTGGAGGCGATGAAGATGCTCTTGACTCCGGCCTGGTCTTCCTTTTCTCCCAGCCCGTGGATTTGCTGACCTATCCAGCTGGTCACATGCTCCGGCAGGTAATGGATGAGAGAGAAGAACTTGTTGGCCGCCATGATGACGACGATGCCGAGGATGACCAGCATGGAGAACGTGCCGGTAATGCCGAGAATTTTGGTTTGTGCGGTTCCGGCGACGAACATCTCAAAGCTGGCTCCGAGAAGTCTGCCGAGGACATTCATGAGAATGACGGCGGCAAAGAATCCCGCCACCATCAGAGGAGGACGGATGATGATGGCAAGGAGAAGAAAATAGCCTCTTTTGCCGTGCTGACCGGCAGCGCCGTCTCCGTCGGGCAGCGCATGGGCGCACAGCCAGAGCGGGGCCGCGACCAGGGCTTCCACAATGAGGATGATCCAGCCCACCATGGCCGAAATCCAGCGAATGAAGGGAATGGCGGGCAGGTAGTAGGCCAGCGCCAGCCCGTACAGCAGAAGGGGAAGAAAAACGGCGAACAGGGCAAAGGAGATATACTTGTCCAGATTCGGAATGGCCTTGCCTACGAGGGGCAGCTCCTTGCCCATGGAGTGCGCCACATCCACGACGCCGAGAGCCGAGGCCAGCCCCCATGCCGTACCGATGAAGTAGTCCCCCACATTGGAAATCGCCATGATGGGGTCCTGGCTGGAGAGCTTTTCAACGGCAATGGGCAGAATGTTTGCGGCGACCAGCTGATTCAACGTAGCCCGCAGCCAGTTGGTCAGCTCGTCAAAGGCCCGACCTTCATCCGTCACGGACGGCGTGGCCGTGATGTCCGTGATTCCCCTTCGGCTGGAATAGGCGGTCTTGATATAGTTTGCCACACGTTCCTTCGCGGCTTCATAGTCCTGCAGGCCGTGCGTCCAGGCATACAGTTCGGAGACGGTATATTGGTGCGGGCTGTAGGTGATGCCGGAGTACATGGCCTCGCGGACTTCCTGATTGATCCATGCTATGGACCAGTAGGAAGAACCGGCGATGAGCCAGCCGTACTGGGCGGAGTTTTCCTGGAAGTCTGCGAGCTTGCTTTGAAGCTGTCCCTGTCCGGCATAGCTTTGCAGTTCGGAAAGAATGGTCGCATTGACCTGATTGGCGGCACTGTGCAGCGCACGGGGGGCAATGGAGGAAGACGGCGTTTCCGGGTCGGCAAGCTGCTGCGCCACAGAAGAAAGAGCGGAGATGGCCGTTCCTACGGCATTGACCTTACCCCTGCACAGGGCATCGCTTTCATCCACACAGGAAACCTGAATGGAACCCGCATTGCCGTTGAAAAGGAACTGGTATTCTCCCCCGGAGCGGAACCAGTTGCTTTTGTAATTCCATTCTCCGCCCGGCGAGATGTTCATGCCTCGACGCTCGTTCAGGTAATACTGGAGCGTCAAAGATTCCAGAGCGCCGTTGGTAATGGCCGCATAGTGCGTGACGTTCTGGTCCGGTGCCTGTACGGTGATCTGACCGGCGTGTTCCACAAAGTAGTCGGTCCCCAGTTCCCAGACGAAATTGCCGAGGTTGATGGAAAAGCCGATGCAGGCCAGAATGGTCACCTGGAAGAGACTCAGCCCCTTGAAGATCGGAGCCAGAGCGCCCATGGCCCCCACAAAACGCAGGGGCATCCACAGGGAGCTGAAACGCTTGCCGAAGGGTACGCCTTCATGCGCCGTTCCGGCCACGGCCAGAGCCATGACCCACAGGAACAGCGCGGAAATGACGGCCAGCGCCACCAGATTGAAGGCGCTGAAAATCTGGAGCATCAGCTCCGAAGCCTGCGAGCCTCCAAGACCGGCTCCCCAGGTATCCCATCCCTGTCCGAGGAAGGTGTCGAGAATCTGCTTGCTGGCATCCGTGGGCAGAAGAATTTCCGAGGTGGCAGGGAGTTCAGAGGCCATGGCGTCTTCCCCTTTCTTCATTGAGGGTGCTGTTGACTTTGTGCTCAATTGAGCTACATTTTCTAAAAACAGGAGGACAATCATGCCTGCCAACGATTATGTTCGCGCCCGCATTGACCCCGCCATCAAGAATGAGGCCGCCGCCGTACTGGCAACCATGGGGCTGACGGTATCCGATCTCTGCCGCATGGCGCTGACCAGAGTGGCTCTTGAAAAGCGTCTGCCTTTCAGCGACGATATTCCCAATGCACTGACCCGTGAAACTATAGAGAAGGCGGAACGGGGAGAGGAAATATTTCACGCCAAGGATGCGGAAGATCTTTTCAGACAGTTGGGGATATAAGTGCGTAACTCCACTTTTACCGCTCAGTTTCGCCGTGATCTGAGAAAGGTGGAACATCGCGGCTACGATATGCAAAAGCTGAAAACGATAATCATGCTTTTGCTTAATGAGGAACCACTGCCTAAGCATTGTCGTGACCATGCCCTCAAAGGAGAGTGGAAACCATACCGGGAGTTGCATATAGAACCGGATTGGCTTCTTGTGTATAAAGTAAGCGAGAATGAGTGCGTTTTTTATCGTACCGGCACCCATGCCGATCTTTTTTCGCTGTAACAGGCGCATGGCGGTCTCCTATTGCTGTGCGCCGACCATGCGGGCATAAAGGTCGTCCATGTCCCTGCCGGTGGTTCCTTCCATGCGGGAAAGGAAGCTAAGCGCAGCAATGACGGTCAGGCGGTCCATAAGCTCCATGTTTTTTCGGGCAAGCTCCATCTGAAAAGCCTGCATGACCGCCATTTCCCGCAACAGTCCGGCATCCGTGGCCGTGGCTATCTGGGCAAACCAGTTGGGGTTGCCTACGCGCATCTGTGAGAGCAGTTTGTAAAGCCCGACTTCCGAAAGTTTTCCGTCCACAATGCCGGGAGGAGTGCCGCTTCCTCCCGCTTCCGACCACTGATTCTGCGCCCATTCGGTCACGTCTTCCGGCAATGTGGGAGCGTGTAGCACGATGTGGTGGTTAAGCGCTTCGGTAACGGCGGCCAGACGTTCTTCGTGAACCTTCCTTGCCGCCGCGTAGGTCTGTCCTGCCGGAGTTTCCTTCTGTGCGTCTGTGACCATGGGAAGCGGACGGGGATTGGCCAGTGTCTTGATGGATTCATGCGCCTGCGCCACCTGGTCTTCCGTAAGCGTGCTTTGGAGCGGAAAGAGCGCATCCAGACTTTCGGGTTCGGAAGGCTGGTCGTCGGCCAGAATACGGTGCAGAAATTCCACCGGCTTTGCGCCGGGTGTGTTGGCATAGGCGAACTGTTTTTCCCTCATGGTCGCATGAATTTCCTGCCCTGCCTGTGCGCCGAGCTGTATTCCCGCGCCCAGCGAGGTTGCGCCGCAAAGCCCTGAAGGCTGGGCCGCAGTGCCGTACAGATCTTCGGTTTTCATGGCTTCGCCTGCGACGGCCTGCCCCTTGATGGCGGCGACATTGCTTTCCTTGAGCGCGACCAGCGCCCGGACGACCGTTGCCGTTTCGCTTTTGATGGTACCGATGATATTCTGTGCGGCCAGCAGAATTTCCGAACGGATGGCCTGGGCTTCCGCAGCGGTATAGGCGTTGACGGCCTGAATCGTTTCAGATTTGGCCGCTGAAATCATGGCGTTGATGGAACCGCAGCCGCAGCCAGCGGCCCAGACCTGGACCGGAAACAGAACAAGCGCCAGGGCAAAAAAGAGCTTTTTCATTGTTCCTCCGCCAGTTCATTGGCAATTTCCAAAATGACGTTGACGACTTCATCGTCGGAATCGCTCCTGTCCTCCACCTGCCGTCTGCGTCGTTCCACTTCGGCCTTGGCCGAACCTCCGGGAAAACGTCGAGCCAGTCTGCGCAAGGCCTCGGATGGTCCCAGCCTTTGATAAAGGTGATTGCGGATAGTCACGTCTTCCGTGGTGGTGCTGAAGGCCCAGAGAGACTGGCCGCCTATGGTCAGGCTGAGGACAAGCTGCGACATGCCCGAACCTGTGCGGAACAGGGCTACGAGATTGGAGCCTGACTTGCCGGGCTTTCCCAGACGGGAAAGGGCATGACGGCAGGCCCCGTTCAGACCGAAGCGGAGACTCAGATTCTCAATGCTCTTTTCCGTGCCGGACCCCAGAATGACGACCGTGGTGGCCAGTTCGTCCGTGATGATTTTGGGAATATCGTCGATGGATTGCGTATAGAGACCGATGGAAAGGTTCCATTTGCGACTTTCACGGGCCATGGTGGTCATATCCGCCTGCAACTGGCCGGAAACCGAGGTGTTTTTGGTGACGCGATGCGCTTCGTCGTAGCAAAGCCTTTTGGGGTCCTCCCGAATCGCCTCGATTCGCCCGGCATGATAGTCCCGGTAGGCTTCGGGCATGAGCTGCACATCCGCAGGCATCAGGAAGAAGCGTGAACCGAGGACGTGCCGGGCCAGCATATACATGACGGCGGATTGTCGATCCGCCGTGGAACCGCCGCGCGGAGCCACTTCATCAAGGTCGAGGCTGACGATCTGAGCGTCGCCGAGGTCGAATTGCGTGGGTTCCTTCAGGATGACATAGGCGTCGATGGCATCCAGAAGGGAACGCCAGACATTGAGGATGAGATTTTCGTCATAGGTGTTCTGGATGCCTTTGTTCTGCCTGATTTGCGAGCCGACATCCGCCAGCAGAGGCACGGCGTAGCGCTGGGCCTGCAACGCCTCATGGACATAGCCCCGTTCAAAAAGGGCATCGACCACTTCCCACCAGGACGTGGAAGCGTCCCGACGTATGCCTTCTTCCGTGATGAGGGCGTGCAGCTTCGGAAGCACGTTAGGCTGGTAAAGCCGGGGGTGATGGTTGTCGGAGAGTTCCTCATAGGCGAGATCAACCGCTCTGCCTATGAGTCCGGGAACACCGTCGGCCGGAGCCGTGACATCCAGAGGCGTGGCCAGCAAAGACAGCAGATTGACCAGAAATGCCTTGTGAGACGGCAGAGGTTTTCTGTTGCCCAGCGGCGTGTCAAAGGGATTAATGGCATAGTCCGGCGTCATTCTGAGCCTGTGATAGGCCGCGAGATGTTTGCGGCCTTCAGGCAGATTTTCCTTCAGCAACGTTATCAGCCCAGAGCTGGACGGACCGACATCCACGATGGATAGCCACGGCAGCCGGGACAGCCCACTCTGAGTGACGAATGCAAAGTTGAAGGCATTGAGAAAAACGGACTTGCCGCCGCCCATCGGGGCAACGCCGAGGTCTATCCAGGCGGCCTGTTCCGAAGAGTTGGCCGCATACGGCATGATTTTACCGTCCTGGGTTCGGAACAGCAGGCTTCCTTCCCGCCACGGCGACGCCGGACGCAGCGGCAACATGCCAAGAGCGTCCTGCAAGGGCGCGGCGGTGACGGGAGCCGGACTTGCGGGCATCATGGCGGGAAGCGTCGCGGTAAAACCGAGAAGCGGGTCGCCTGTGGCTTCGGAAACATCCGCCGTTCCCCATCCCTGAACGGTTTTGGAAAGTTCCGCGACGCGCCGTCGGAGCAGCAGATGGGCTTCTTGCTCGGAATCCGTTACGCTGGCCCAGGTGCAGAAGCTGATGCGGAACCGGATGCAGCATATACCTTCAAGGTCCAGCTCTTTCAGGGCATCGACGGCCTTATTGAACTTTTTGTTGTCCGAAGAGCTGAAGGCCAGGATGGCCGCGAGCAGGGGCCGGAGACCCATGTTCAGGCCTCCGTCTTCCAGCAGAAAGGAAATGCGGTACGGCAGTCGTTCATCACGCTTGGCAAGTACCCTGAAAAGTTCTTGAAACGGTTTCGGCGTCTGGGGCATGAGCGTCATGATGAGCGGCCCGAATATTCTGTTGCCGATGCGTATGGCGTTGCGGGAAATCAGTTCTCCCTCACGGGGCCAGAGCTGTGTCTTGAAATCCGGGTACAGCATGTTATGCAGCCTGTCCGCCCTGCTTGTGTCGGGGTCAGGCAGACGCAACGGCAAGGGATCGCCGGGTATGAGAGGCCGCCAGTCCCGACCGGTCATTTCCGGGGAAATGCACAAGCGGATGTCACGCAGAGCCTCATGGGCCGAAAGGGGATGCACCAGCAGGTCAACCTGACGGAAAGCGTCCATCACGCCGGTCAGAAAACCGTTATGGGCGTCATGCAGCGCAGCTACGGCGCGGGATACCTGCTGACAGCCCGGAATCGTCGGCACCTTGGACATGGCGGTATGGCGTTCCTTCAGGGCTGTTTTCCGCAGGGAATCCGGCAGAACGGCGGGCCTTGTCCAAAGAACGAGCCAGCAGGTTTCCAGAGCGCAGTAGCGTTGCAGCGTGGCTCCCCAGTCATCCAGCAGCGGGCCGATATGAAGGCCCAGATTCTGTGCCGTCAGCCGGGAAGGACGCAGAAGTTCGGTAATTCGGGAAGCGCTGCTTTCCGGGTCGTACTCAAAAACGACCTGAAGCAGGTGCCCCGGCTTGGAAAAGGAAGACTGGAATTTTTCCGTCAGACCGGAAACAATGCTCCCGTATTCTTCTACGCCCACATGCTTCAGGGAACCCTCAAGACGCAGAAGACTCACGAGACTTCCGTCGTCCGCCACCAGAACGTCGTCATCAACCGTTTCCAGTCGGCAGTAACCGTACACCGGTCCGGCGAAGACTTCAGAGATGGCGCGTATGCCGCAGTCTATGCCATTGACAAGTTTATCCAGCATCAGGATTCCCTCTTCAGAACGACCTGTTGAATCACCACCCCGCGCGGGGTGGTGGCCGTGGAGGCACGGCAGACAAGAACAGTGGCGATAAGACGCTGGGTGCTCTCCACCCCCTGGCTTGATTCGTAGGAAACGATCAGGGGAAACTCGATGCGCCATGTGGCTTTCCCGCTGACCAGCCCGGAGGCGATGATGACCGGGGCACCGGTGGCAACGGATGAGGCGGAAAGCCGTTTTTCCTGAATCATGTTCAGAATCCCGGAACTTTCCAGAGAGGAAAGGAAGGATTTGAACGTGTCGTCGTCGAAATTCGGTCTGACGGCTTCCAGCTTTTCGCGCCACTCCAGAAAGTTGAGCGACATGGCCCCGGTAATCGTGTCCGACACCCACGTCAGCAGCCCGCTCTGGGTAAGCAGCGGCTGGTCGAGAGGGACAAGAGGCGCGAGGCGCAAATCAGGCGTGGCGGCGAAATATCGGGGTTTCGGCTGATTCAGCAGAAGCAGCGCAATGACGGCCAGGCTGACCATCAGCGCCAGGCTCAGTCCCAGCGCCAGTTTCATGGCGCGATGAAACTGAGTTCTGTACCAGCCGAGACCTCCGATAACGGCAGACGCGTCCGGGGCCGGAGACGAGGCATGAGGTTCCATGCTCAGAGCCTGCCCCGGAGCTTCCGGCAGGGAAGATGTTTCCTTTTTTTTGAACATGCTCATGCCTCGTCTCCTTTGAGGTTACAGGCCGAGATCACTCATGCCGGAGGTCTGATCGGCTCCGAAAAGCGTGGCCGAGCCGGAACCGAGGGTTTCTCCCAGACCGAGCAGCACGGCTCCGACCAGAATCTTGATAAGGCCGCCGGGATAGGTCGATTCGCCCTGGCGTTTGGTGGCCTTGTACATGTCCACGCAACCCCAGACGCCCATGCCTGCACCGGAGGCGTATCCGGCAAGGGTGACGCCCTTGGCGACGCCTTTGGCGTTTTCCGCCACATTTTCGCCGATTTCTCCGAAGGTGACGGCAGCCTGGACAATCTCAGGCATGAGGAGCCATACGGCGGCGACACCGATAACGGCGGCAGTACAGCGCAGCGGGGAAATGGAGAGCTGATGATTGATGAAGTTCATAGAGTCCTCCGTACTCAGCCAATGATGTTGGCGATGTATGTTTGCACGTCACCGCCTACCGTGGCCCCCAGGCCGCGCAGGAAAGTGACAAGGTTGACCGCGAGAATGCCTCCGAACAGATGGACAAGGCCCCGGCTGAGATTCATGCTCTGGTTCGGCGTGTCGCGTATGAGACACAGCCCCCGCGCAATGCCGATGACGCCGATGGAGGCAATGGCGTACACGGCGAACTGGATATAGATGGAACCGGGGGACGAAGGCGGGCTGTAGCTCAGGGCCTGTTCCGAGCTTTGGTTGAAAACCGTCATGGACAGAGAATCCATGAGCGCGGGAAGATTCAGCAGCAGAACGGCACAGATGAAGCTCCAGACCGCTGTGGAGCGGTTGAAGCGTTGTTTCCGGCTGACGGCCTGAACAAGAGAGACAACGGCAAAGACAATGCCGATGAGATAGGCAAGCCGGATGATGACGGGCCACCATTGCTGCAAATGCGGAATGACGTTGGCAACGTAATTTTCCATGGCGTCACCTGTCCTTGACGTTCATGACCAGAACGCCCACGGGAGTGCCGCTTTCGAGCCTGACGGTGGGAGGTCGGTCGAAGTTTCTTTCAAAGATTTTTCCGGCCTTCTCGCCGACCTTTCCGGCGGCAATCCATGCCTGATCGCTGACGCTGTAGGTGTTCCAGACCATCTGGTCGGTTACGTCGTTGCCGTAGCCGTAGATGGTACTCTGGGCACCGCTGTAGCGTTTGGCCGTACCCAGTCCTTCCAGAAACGCCGAGGCGACCAGACCGCCCCACCGGCTGAAGAAATGAGTGTCCACGGAACTGGCGACCGAGGCTTCCGAGGTGGTGGGATCAACGGCATAGGATTCCACCTGGATGGTTTCGCCGGAGGGCAGAATGATCCGATTGAAGGCCAGCACAAGGCGTTCGTCATGGCGCTGGAAAGAGCCTGTGAGGCGGGCATTTCTGTATGTGCCTGAGGTGACGGTCGCCAGCACGGCGGACGGAACATCGGAGTTCACTCCCACATCTATGATGGCGTACAACAGGTCGCCCGGTTTCACCGCAGGTCTGGAGGATGCAGCGACCGACGGCGTCCCGGAGGCAGGCTGTTTTTCGGACTCCTGCTGGCCGGTCTCATCCTGGAACTCCCGGACATAGGCGATTTGTCCCTGACCCACGGAAGCGCTGGCCAGCCTGGTGTCCAGTTCGGCCAGGTCATCCATCATCCTTTTGAGCATGGCGTTGTCCGTGCGCGGCGTCTGAACAGGCACGGTGCGTACCTGAGCAACCGGCGGAGGCGACGGAGGGGTATCCTGCTTCTTAATGACAACGGACTTTTTTTCTCCTATCGGCGTAGGAATGAAACTCGCACCGCTTTGAAGCGCCGCGTTGGCCTGTTGCGCGTCGTGTTCCTTCAACTTCTGGTTGTATTCCTCAGAGCCGACGCCGCCCGCCTGCCCGCTTACGGCTTCCGTTCTTGCCGATGCCATTTTTGAGGTGCCGGACGGTTTTTCCGGCGTGAACAGCAGAAACGAGGCAAGAACAATGACAACGGCGGCAGCCAGCCCCAACAGGCTGAAGAGTATGAATCGTCGCTTTTTTTCCGTGCTGGTGATAGCCATGTGTCCGCCTTATTTGAGAGTATTTTTCAGAAGGATGGTCTGCACGCTTCCTTCACGGGAAAGCATGATTCTTGTCGTGACGGGCAGCTCGTAACATTTGGTGGAGCCTGCCCCGTTGACGACGGCAGTCCATGCCGGCCACATCAGGCTGTGCGTGGTTCTGACGTAGTGTTTTCCGTTGTATTTCCAGGCCATCACGGCATCCGAATCCGGTTCGGAGCGAAGACGCACGGCATCATCCGGGGGGACGCGGTCAAGAAAGGACAGCATGGCGGAGCTGGCGGTTTCCTTGATGGTGCTGGTCAGGGGAATCGCAGCCTTCGGACCATGGTGGGCAAGCTGAATCAGAACCAGCGCGTCGGCTTTGCGTTCAGGAGCGCGGACGGAATCCGATTCAAGCCTGATAACCAGCGGGATGTCCCGATTTTCCAGAGTGACCACGAGGGTTGACGTGGCATAGCCCTGTATGGGCATGACATTGAGCAGATTGCCTTCCGGCAGTTCCGGACGGAGAACCTGAAACGAGGAAGGCCCTCCGTTGGTCACGGAAGTAATGGGCCATGGCTGACCGGTGGAGTCATGAAAAACCAGCGATGTGGCGATATTGGCCGTGGTAAAAACCTTGATCGGAGCACGACCGGGTTCCAGCGTGACGCGCACCGTTCGGGTACGCAGATCGGGGGAAACGGGCAAAAGCGCTCGTTCACGCTGATCCGACCGTTTCCGGTATTCCTGTATGTGTTCCTTATCCAGCGGCATCATCTGCCGCAGACTTTCCTCAAAAAGCGCCTGCGCTTCCTGGGCCTTTTTCAGGTCCGAACCTGAGGGCGCGGTCGTTTTCTGTGTCGATTCTTCGGACAAGGAGGCCGAGTCGGCGGATTGCCCGTGAACGGTTGCCATCGTTGCGGGGGAAAGAGGCGTCCGAGGTTCGGCGGAAGTTTCTGCCTGGGCGTCCCACGGCAGCGAAAGCAGAGCCAGTATTCCTAAAGAAATCAGTTGCTTCACGGTAGCTCCTTATGCGTATGTCGGTATGGCTGGGGATTCGGAATTTCTGCCGAACAGCAGTTCCGGGCGGTGAAAATAGGAAATCGGCGTATCAGCTTTGGAAGATGGGGACGTATAGCGGCGTTCCTGTACTTTCCGACGGTACTCAAGAAGAAAGGCCACAATGCTCCTGGTGTTATCCGCAGGAACATCTTCGGCAGCGGGAGCGCTGTGAATGGAGTGCAAATGCAGCCAGATGCCGAAAGCCATGGCCTCGTTGAAGGGAGCATCAAATTTTTCCGCAAAAGCCCGGAAGAGAGGACGCAGTCTTTCTTTTTCCGCTTTCTGCCGTTCCAGGATGCGTTTTTCTTGTTCCTCTCTTTCCTGCATGGCCTTTTGCACGCCGGGATCAGGACGCCGTCCCGAAGGAGAACCGGAAGAAAGGGCATCAAGCCATCGCTGCCCGCGAAGCCAGTTTCCAAGCTGGGGGATGAATCGTCCCTGTTCCCGGTGCCAGCTTTCCTGAGCCATGCAATGCTGAAGAGCGGCGTGAAGTTCAGATACGGGAGGAAGCTGACCGCAACGGGCCAGACGGAACCAGGCAAGCCGGGCGAAGCCTTTTGCCTCTTTTTTGGGATAGAGATTCCATACGTTTTCAAAATCCTGTTCAGAAGAAATCCCACACCCCGCCGAAGGCGCAGAGAGAGCCGTAGGCTGCGGAGTCTCTTCTGTCGTTTTTGGGGGAAGGGGGGTGTTTTTTTCTTGTTTTTGTTTGTTAAAATTATTTATGTAGCCAGAACTTGACTTGTTGCAGGTAAAAAATCGTTCACTTCTTTCATAATTTGACTCGTCAGCGTTATTATTATATTCAGGTCTTATAAGGTAATACACAGAAGAGCGGTAATGCTCCTTTCGTATGGCAATGAGATTTTCACGCACCAGTTCAGCAAGATAATTTTTTACACTGCTGATGCTGCAAGAAAGGCGAGAAGCAAGAGTGGCATGGGACGGCCAACAATGATCTTTTTCAGAAGCATAGTTGCACAGTAAGGCATACATGACCTTTGCTCCAAGTGTGATGCGCTTTTCCAAAATAAATTGTGGAAGAATAGGACCAAAAATTTTTCCTTTAGGCGCAAATGTCTCCATATGTCTTTCTCCCGGCCAAGGAAAAAGATACTTTTGCAGAGCTGAATATTGACAACAGCCGGTAATTCAGCTATTGTTCTTTCAGATTCTTTTGAGAAAGAACAAATGTTCTGCAAGAAGCCGTTGGGGTGCCACCTGACGGCTTTTTGTTTTTCCAAAGCCTTTTTCATCCTCAAAACCTTGAGGCAGGTTGCGCTGAACTGCGCCTGTCGCATGACCTGCAAAGGATTGCTGGTGGCGCCCTGACAAAGCGGCGCTTGAGGAATCGCCGATCGGTCTGAAGGGATCTGAGGAACCTGAGCAGGCAGAGTGCTGTTTGCCGGGGGGATGGCAGAGGCTTCAACAGAAGACCTCTTCGCACATGAGACGCGGCAGAATCCTGGGCCGCTTCAGATGCGGAAGAAGCCTCCAGCGGTGCTTTTTCAGCACGGGAACAGGGCAGATTTTTTGAGGGAGCAGAGGGCGAAGAAGACGACTCCAGGAAGAGAAGACGGAGCCGTGAGAGAAGACAGGAAGAGAAAGGACGGTGTGAGAAGGGATACTTTCAGCGGGCAAAAACAGGACGGCGCGCCGAGAGCATGGGGTACAAAAGCGGGTTACAAGCACAGAGGTTTTTGGTGACATTTTATGTCCCTCAATGTGCTATAACTCATTGAAATATAATGGCGGTAGGCGCATGTAAAACGGCTTTCACGCCGTCGACAGGGGTTCAAATCCCCTTGGGGACGCCAAAAGAAATCAAGCCCTTACGAGAAATCGTAAGGGCTTTTTCGTTGTGGGGCAAAATTGCCCCGCCATCTGTCCCACAAGGAAAATTTTTTGCGATGTTCCAAAAATTTTGTCTTTGAAGAAGACGCTTCAACGTTCTTCTTTCCCTGTCTGGTTTTCTTTTGCCCCTTTTGTCAAACAGGACAATGGTGGCGGCACATCTTTTTCCTCCTGATGGAAATATTCGCCATGTTCTTCATGCGCCTCGACTCGCAACATGCGATACCCTACCCCAACATGCGTCTTGATATAGCAGCATTTCCCTGAAGCCTTTTCCAGCTTTTTGCGCAGCGTTGCCATGAATACCCGCAGGGACGGGAGGTTCTGATCCAGCGAGCTTCCCCACACGGTTTTCAGGATGTATTTGTACGTCAGGACCTTGCCGACATTGCGGGCCAGAAGGCATAGCAGTTTGTATTCCATGGGGGCCAGGTGAATGTCTGTTCCGGCCACAGTGACGCTGCCAGCGGCGTAATCCAGGGACAGGACTCCGTTGACGAAGGTGCTTTTGTCTTCTTCCGACCGGTTTCGCGTATAGCGCACCCGGCGCAGGGCCGCACGCACGCGGGCCAGCAGCTCGTCCACGCTGAAGGGCTTGGTCAGATAGTCGTCGGCACCGGCATCCAGCGCCGCAATCTTGTCATCCTCCTCGCTGCGTGCACTGACCACGATGATGAACATCATGCTCCAGCGGCGTACCGTCCTGATGAGCTCTACCCCGTCCATATCCGGCAGCCCAAGGTCCAGTAAAACAACTTCTGGACTGTTGCGGGTGATCTCTGCGATGGCTGCCCGTCCTGTGGAAACCGTGACATGCTCCAGTTGCTGCTGTTCCAGAGTGGCGGATACCAGCGAGCGAATTGCCTTGTCGTCTTCCACTATCAATATCCGTTCCTGCGGGGTCACGGCTCCATCTTCATAGGGGGCTGTCATGCCTGCTCCTTCCTGAGAACCTGCGAAGGCTCTCCAAGTTCTCGTCGCAAGTTAAAAAAGCAGACCGTGCCATGCGGCCTGTTTTCACGAATGCCGATCTCACCGCCCATGGCCCGGACGATGCTGCGGCAAAGGGCCAGACCGATGCCCATACCTCTTCTGCCGTCTGCCTTGCCGGCACTGGTCGTATAGAACATCTCGAACACATGCTCCCGCTCTGCCGGAGGAATGCCGCAGCCCTCATCGGCCACTTCCAGCACGACGTCGGCCCCACGGGCAAAGCTCCTGACCGTGATGGATGTTTCAGGATCGGAATGCTGGATGGCATTATTCAGCAGGTTGACGAGCACCTGGACGGTCAGACGTACATCCATCTGCGCCAGCAGCAGCTCTTCTGGGAATTCCGTCCGCAGCGTCCGGCTGCCGGCGCGTTGGCGTACAGCCTGCAGGGCCTCCTGCACCACATCTTCCACCACTTCCGCTTCCATGCGCAACGCGAACCTGTTCTGTTCCAAACGTGTCAGGGAAAGGATGTTCTCCACCATGGAAACGAGGTAGCGGGCATCCTCGCCAATGGCCTCGGCCAGTTCCCGGCGATTTTCCGCAGGCAGATAATCAGCGTTGGCTGCCAGCATTCCCGCATTGCCGCAAATAGACGTCAGGGGAGTACGCAAATCATGCGAAATCGTACGCAGAACGTCTGCCCGCAACTTTTCCTGGCGAGCATTGGCCCGGATCTCTTCATTGGCGTGCAATAGGCGGGTCTTTTCAATGCCCAGGGCGCATTCACCGCTCAGCGCGCTTACCAGATTATTGTCGATAATGTCACTGAGCTTTTCCTGTCCCGCGGCTACAAAGCCCAGCACGGCAAAAACCCCGCTATGGCCGCTGACCGGGATATAGCGGCAGCGTGCCCCGGAAAGCGTATCGGTTCCGTTCCCGGCAGTCTTGTTGTTCTTGGCCACCCAGCGGGCCACGCTTTTTTCTTCCGAAGCCTCCGCAAGGGTCGCCACGGAACTGCGGACATCCCGACCGGCAGACGGGACACAGTAGATCTCTACCGGTTGCAGCTCCCCCTTGTGGACCGGATAGCAGAGCACATGACAACCCAGTATGGAGCGCAACTGTCCGGCAAGCTCGGTCAGCATGGCCTCTTCGCTGGAAGCCTGCTGCAACTTGCGGCTGCCTGTCAGTAAGAGCTCGTTGTACAGGGCCCTGCGCTGACTCTGCCTGGCATGGCTGTGAGCCCGGCTCGTCAGGGTGCTGGCCGAAAACACCGCCAGGAACATGAAGGCAAAAGTGACCAGATAGCTGATGTCATAGACAGTGAAACTGTAGAGCGGTGGCACGAAGAACCAGTCGAACAACAGCACGCTGATGGCGGATGCCGCCACACCATACCAGGGCCCCACGGTCAAGGCCGCCGTCAATAGCACGCCGAACATGTACACGCTTGTCAGACCGATATCATGTACGCCGCCAGCGCGCAGCAGCCAGCTCAGGCAGGTGCAGCCTGCCAGGACAAGAGCCGTGACCCCCCATTGGCGGCCTGAAGCCGGCGCTGTGCCGAACAGGCTGACCAAAAGGCTTTTATGAATGCTGCGAGCCTGCCGCTGCTGTTTGAGCGTTCGTGCGTCGGGGATGATATACGTATCTATCTCCGGTGCCAGCTCGGCAAGCCGTTCTACCAGGGTCAGTTTGCTGTGGAACAGGCCCTTGCTCGCGGGCGAACGGCCTATCACGATTTTGCTGACGCCATTGAGCCGGGCGTATTCGGCGATGAGCCCGGGGATGTCCTGCCCCAAGGATCTGACGACTGTGGCGCCAAGCTGTTCCGCCAGTTTGGCATTGCCCAGCAGCGCGGAATCCGTGCCAGCCCGAGCTTCTTCGGTACGGATGTGGAGCGCGGTAAAATCGGCATGGAAGGCCTCGGCCATGCGGGCCGCCGTTCGGATGACGCGGGCGTTGCTGGGGGCGCCGGAAAGACAGATGAGGATATGTTCTTTGACACCCCGCCGTTTCTGGCCCAATTGAGAGCTTTCTTCACGCGCCAGATGGTTGACCCGGTCGGCCATGCGGCGCAAGGCTATCTCGCGCAGGCCAGTCAGGTTGCCGGGGAGGAAAAAGTTCTCCAGCGCCCGGACGGCCTGTTTCTCGTGATAAATTTTCCCTTCCTTGAGGCGCAGGATGAGTTCCTGGGGCTCGATGTCCACCAGTTCCACCTGGTCGGCCCTGTCGAACACGCTATCAGGCAGGCGCTCGCGCACGACAACGCCTGTGATGGACGCCACCAGATCATTGAGGCTCTCCAGATGCTGGACATTGACCGTTGTCCAGACCGAGATCCCTGCCTGCAGGACTTCTTCCACATCCTGATACCGCTTCATATTGCGGCTGCCAGTGGCGTTCGTATGGGCCAGTTCATCCACCAGCAGCACGTCGGGCTTGCGGGCCAGGGCCGCATCCACGTCCAGTTCTTGGAGTTCCATGCTCCGATAGGCTATCTTGAGCAGTGGCAACTGCTCAAGGCCTTCCACCAGAGCAGCCGTCTCGGGCCGGGGATGTGGCTCGATATAGCCGGCTACGACATCCACGCCCTGCTTTTGGGCCGCATGTGCGGCCTCCAGCATGGCATACGTCTTGCCGACGCCAGCCGCATAGCCGAAAAATATCTTTAATTGTCCCCGGGATGGCCGGGGATGGATAGTCTCCAGGGACATATGCACCATTCACTTTGCACAGGTGGAAAACAGCAGGGCATGGCGCGGCAGCTTGCTGTCCGGCCCTCCCTATCCTATGGCAAAAATAAGGCAAGAGTCGCGCCCCGGCTTTTTTACCAGGACGCGACTGTCGCTTTGTGCGGCAGCAGAGGTATGCCGCACGGGTCTTCCTACTGCCTGCCGGCAAGCAAGCCGAGTTCCTTGGCGATATCCAGATTGACCAGCAGGACGTTGACGGTCTCGCCACCGAAAACACCGAGGAATTTGTCCTGCGTATGCCGCTTGACGATATCTTTCAGATGTTCCTCTGACAAGTTCGTCGTTTTGGCCAGTGCGGGGATCTGGACAGCAGCGGACGCAGGGCTGATGTACGGTTCAAGACCGGAACCCGGCGCAGTCAGCAGATCTGTAGGAATTTCTTCTTTTTTGATATCAGGGTTGGCTTCCAGGAAAGCCGCCATGTCTTTTTTCACACGTTCGACCAGGGCAGGATTGGTGGCCGCAAGATTCTGGGAACCGGAGGCCACACCGGCATAGCTGCCGCTGTCTTTGTCGGCCTGGGTGTAGGTATTGTAGCTGACAGCCGAAGGACGGCACTTCATGAAACGGGGGTCCGTGAAATCCTGCCCTACCAGACGGGAGCCCACAGCCTGACCGTTGACACTTACCAGACTGCCGGAAGCCTGATCCGGGAAGAATGCCTGGCCGAGGCCTGTCATGAGCACAGGGTAGGCCAGGCCGCAGATCAGCATCAGCACAAGGGTCAGCATGAGGGGTTTGTATATAGCGCGCAGCAGAGAAAGCATTTTGGTCTCCTGTTCCGCACAGGGGCGGAGGAATTTTGAAGACGAAGAAGCCTTGGGCGGCCGCTCCTGACGGAGCGGCCGCGTACCATGTTACATGCCAAGACCGGCCAGGAAAGGACTGATGGCCAGGTCGATGAGCTTGATGCCCACGAAGGGAACGACCACGCCACCGAGGCCGTAAACCAGCAAGTTGCGAGTCAGCATCTTTTCAGCCCGCATGGGCTTGTAGGGAACGCCGCGCATGGCCAGGGGGATCAGGCAGGGGATGATGACGGCATTGAAAACAAGGGCCGACAGGATGGCGCTGAGCGGTGTGGCCAGCCCCATGACGTTCAGTACGGCCATTTGCGGGAATACCACCATGAACATGGCCGGGATGATGGCAAAGTATTTGGCGATGTCGTTGGCGATACTGAAGGTCGTCAGCGAACCACGGGTAATGAGGAGCTGCTTGCCGATCTCCACCACATCCAGCATCTTGGTCGGGTCGGAATCCAGATCCACCATATTGGCAGCTTCCTTGGCGGCCTGCGTGCCGCTGTTCATGGCGATGCCCACATTGGCCTGGGCCAGGGCGGGAGCATCGTTGGTGCCGTCGCCGGTCATGGCGACGATCTTGCCGGCAGCCTGCTCGGACTTGATGGCGCGGATCTTGTCTTCGGGCTTGCATTCGGCGATGAAGCTGTCCACGCCGGCTTCCTGGGCGATGGTGGCTGCCGTCAGGGGGTTGTCACCGGTGCACATGATGGTCTTGATGCCGATGGCCCGCAGGCGGGCAAAACGTTCCACCAGGCCGGCCTTGATGGTGTCCTTGAGATAGATGACCCCCAGGATGCGTTCGTCGACAGAGACCACCAGAGGCGTACCGCCCTTCTCGGCCACAAAATTGACGCTGAGTTCCAGGTCCGCAGGGGTATTGCCGCCTTCCTCGCTCACAAAGGCCCGGATGGCGTCGGCGGCTCCCTTGCGGATGCGGGTGCCGTCAGGCAGGTCCGTGCCGCTCATGCGGGTCTGGGCGGTGAAGGGAGTGAAGACCATCTCGCCGGCGGGGGCTTCGCACTTGCCGGTCAGCTTCTCGCCCAGTTCAACGATGGACTTTCCTTCAGGGGTATCGTCTTCCAGCGAGCACAGCACGGCATAGCGGATCAGTTCGTTCTTGTCCGTGCCGTCCACGGGCAGGAAGTCGTACGCCATACGGTTGCCGTAGGTGATGGTGCCGGTCTTGGCCAGGATCATGGTATCCACGTCACCGCACACTTCCACGGCCTTGCCGGACAGGGCAATGACATTGAAGCGGGCCACACGGTCCATGCCGGCGATACCGATGGCGGAAAGCAGACCGCCGATGGTGGTGGGGATCAGGCAGACGGTCAGGGCCACCAGGGTGGAGACGGGCAGGGTCACGCCGCTGTAGCAGGCCATGGGATACAGGCTGACCACCACGATGAGGAAGATGATGGTCAGGCTGACCAGCAGGGTGTTCAGGGCGATCTCGTTGGGCGTTTTTTGGCGGGACGCGCCTTCCACCAGGGAGATCATCTTGTCCAGGAAAGACTCGCCGGGGTTGGAGGTGATGCGGATCTTGAGCCAGTCGCTGACCACAGTGGTGCCACCGGTCACAGAGCAGAAATCACCGCCGCTTTCCTTGAAGACGGGCGCGGATTCACCGGTGATGGCGGATTCGTCCACCGAAGCCACGCCTTCCACCACTTCGCCGTCGTTGGGGATCAATTCGCCGGCATTGACCAGCACCAGATCACCCTTTTTCAGTTCGCTGGCGTTGATGATTTTTTCGGAACCATCTTCGCACAGCAGGCGGGCCTGCATGTCGCGCTGGGTCTTTTTCAGGCTCTGGGCCTGGGCCTTGCCGCGACCTTCGGCCACGGCTTCGGCGAAGTTGGCGAACAGCAGGGTCACCAGCAGGATGACCGACACGATGATGTTGTACGTCCGCAGGTGTTCGCCGCCTTCGCCGCCAAAGAGATTGGGGGAGAAACACAGCAGCAGGGTCACGAGGAAGCCCACTTCCACCACGAACATGACAGGGTTGCGCATCATGTACAGGGGATTCAGCTTGGTAAAAGCGCCCACGAAAGAGGACGCGAGGATGTCCGCAGTGATGAACGCGGTCTTTCTTTTATTGCTCATGGGTCGGATCCTCCTAGCCCCACAGGATCATGTGTTCCGCGACAGGGCCCAGGATAAGTGCGGGGAAGAAGGTCAGCGCGGCGATGATCATCACGACCATGAACAGGGAGATCGTGAAGGTGCCGCTGTCGGTGCAGAGCGTACCGGCGGATTCGCTGACCGCCTGCTTGCCCATGAGCGATCCCGCGATGGCCAGCGCCAGGACGATGGACAGGTAGCGGCCAAAGAACATGGCCAGACCGGCAGTGACATTCCAGAAGACCGAGTTGTCGGCTAGGCCTTCGAAACCGGAACCGTTGTTGGCTGCCGAGGAGGCGTATTCATACAGCACCTGGCTCAAGCCATGGGGGCCGGGGTTGGTGATGCCAGACAGGCCGTCAGGCACGGACACCGCCAGGGCGGAGAAGCCCAGAATCAGCAGAGGGTGGATGATGATGCACAGGGCCGTCAGCTTCATCTCCCGGCCTTCGACCTTCTTGGCCAGATATTCGGGGGTACGCCCCACCATCAGGCCGCAGATGAAGACCGTCAGGATCACATAGAGCAGCATGTTGACCAGCCCCACACCTTCGCCGCCGAAGACGAGGTTGAGCATCATGTTGAACAGGGGCACCATGCCACCAAGGGGGGTCAGGGTGTCGTGCATGTTGTTGACCGTACCCGTGGTGAATGAGGTCGTCACCGTGGTGAACAGGGCCGATTGAGCTATGCCGAAACGCAGTTCCTTGCCTTCCATGCTGCCCATGTCCTGACACAATCCGGCCTGTTCCAGCCGGGGATTGCCGGCCAGTTCGGACAGGTAACAGACAGAAAGCCCGATAAGGAAAATGGCGAACATGACTGCGAACACGGGACGGGCTTCGCTGCCCATGCTCCAGCTTCTTGTCTCTCCGGCCTTCTTGCGGCGGTCACGCACCATCAGGCCGAACATCACGACGAAGGCCCCGGGGAGCAGCATCATGGAAAGCATTTCCAGCATGCCGGTAAACACCGTGGGGTTTTCCAGCGGCGTCGTGGAATTGGCCCCCAGGAAACCGCCCCCGTTGGTGCCCAGGTGCTTGATGCTGACCAGGGAGGCTATGGGGCCCATGGCGATATCCTGATATTTGCCTTCGATGGTCTGCACGGTCACATTGGCGGAGAAGTTTTGGGGGCAGCCCTGCCATACCAGCACGAGGGCAATGACGATGGACAGCGGGAGCAGCACACGGGTAATGTTGCGTACCAGATCCCGGTAGAAGTTGCCCAGGCCCACACCCTGATCGGCCAGGCCGCGCACAAAGGCCATGACCACTGCGCCACCCGTGGCGGCAGAGGTGAACATCATGTAAATGATGACCACCATCTGGCTCAGGTAGGACAGGCCGGACTCGCCAGAATAATGCTGGAGGTTGGTGTTTGTCATGAAACTGATGATGGTGTTGAACGACAAACTGGCTTCCATGCTCCCGATGCCGTTGGGATTGAAGAAGGGGATGAACTGGATACGCAGGATCAGATAGCCAACAAAGATCATCGCTGCGTTGGTAGCCACCAGGGCCAGCACATATTGCTTCCAGTTCATGTCACGGTCATCTATACCGCAGATGCGGTAGATGATGCCGTCAAACCTGTCGAAAAAAGGGTCACAAAATGTCTTTTGATTGGTGGCGATGTGATAAAGATATTTCCCTGCCGGAAAAATCACGACCACAAAGACAGCCAAAAACAGTGCGATCTCAAGCATCGTTCTTGTCCCCTCGGCTTTAAAATTTTTCCGGATTGGCCAGTGCATACGTCAGGTACAGCGCCAAGGCCAGAATCAGAATTCCAAGCAGCAGCATGGTGTGCTCCTATTCCTTGTTTCCTTGGGCGTCACACCAGGCAGCCAGCGCTACGACCAGAAGAAAACAGACGATCAGTGTTCCTGTCATGACAAAATCCATCTCAACCTCTCCTTTGTACATTGCAGCATATCTGCAACCTGTCTGCCCGGCGAACGAGTTCATGGCAGACATGGGGAACGGGTATCAGGACAGAGGTAAAAATAGTGTAAAAAAATGGGATTACGTATTAAAAATAGATAAAAAGGATCCTCAGTCCCATCTGAAAAAAACAGGCTGTGATTTGCGGGCATCAGAAGATGCCCACTCGCAAGCAAAGGATGTCACACTGTCCCTCTAGGCATGGCAGTCACTGGAGCTATGAAGCCATGAGAGCGCGTTACCTGTGAAAAAGGTAAAACGCGAAGCGGCATGGCGCCGCCCGCCCAAAGTGAGCGGAAAAACCGCTTTTTCCCCGAAACGACAGGCCGTATGGTTTGAAACGCAAAGCGTTTCAAACTGAAATGCTCTAAAAAAGACAGCCGCCTGGCAGGAAGAGTCTGGAAGACAACTTCGTGTCAGACGGCTGTGTCAAGATGGGCAGATATCCGCAAGATATGTCTGGACAAGAGCTTACGATTCGTGAGCGGGGAAGAGCTGCCTTTGCGGTGTCAAGGTACAATTCGGCAAGTTTAAAAAGCTGGAATGACACATCCACCCTGAGTCGTACAACAGCTTCTATGATCAAAAAGCTGCTGTCTATTCTTCCCTCTCGCGTGAAAGTCTGCCTCCTATAAATAGGGTCGCCAGCCCCGGCAGGGGGCACCGCGTCAGCGTGTGCCCACAACGGGTAGACTGGCTCTGCGGCCTGCCGCCATATTTCAGATACGCTCCCTTGACTGGCAGGGGGTATCCCTTTCGAAGCATGCGAAAGAAGATTCATGATGCGTCACTTCTTTTTTCGCCGAAGGCTCTTTTTTCGCTTCTTTCCCTCTGCTCGTTTTTTTTGCACAGGCAGAGGACCTGACGCGAACGTCCGCCGGTCTTTTCCCGAAATGCAAGACAGGTTGCAAACGTTATAGCCCTTGCGCAAGGCAAAGTTCAGCAGCCGTTTGATCAGCGTCAGTACAGTCTGACTGTCTGCGGGGATTTCCCGGCCTTTTCCAATCGGGAACACGATTTGTCAATGTCGTGAACCGTCAGCTCCGGGATGCTCTTTTTCCCCAGCACCGGCACGATATGCAGCGAATAGTGGATGCGATCATCCTTGATGGTGCTTGGCGCTCTTGGCTTCAGCAAAAAGGGGCCAAAGCCTGTTAAAGGGATACCGGGGGACTCCTCAGCCTTTCGCGCGGCACGCACGGCGGCTTTTTTCATACAATCAAGGCACCTGCAGTGATGCAGGTGCCTTTTCGTTTCAGGCCCTTGCGGGAGACCGCAGTTTTTCCGGTATGCGTGTATTGGGGGAGAGCCTCAGGATTTCCTTTTCTGGCGTCATGCGTGCCCACCCGTCTGGAGAAGAGAGGCATCGCAACTTTCTGCACGGCAGTTCGCATGTCTTTTTTTCCCATGCGGTACCTTCCCTGACGGTGCGTTACCGGCAGGAAAGGAAGGTAGACATGACGATCGGAGGCTCACATACGGGCTTCGTGATATGATGCAACCGTCTGTTCGGAATAAAAAAGGGGATGCCCGTGGGGCATCCCCTGGCTCGTCCTTTTCCATCCTGACCGGATGCTATGGGGCGGATCATGGCCGCTCCTGGGAGTAGAGCAGGCCGTGTGTGTAATACCACTAGGCCTTTTCGGCCTGGAGTTTTTCCTTGCGGGCCTGCTGGGCCCTCTGGACATTGCGCCGCATCTTGGCTTCGAAATTCCGGGACATCAGCTTCTGCTCGGAAGGATAGCCGCAGAGGTATTTGTACTCTTCCACATTGATGCCGTGATTGGCCAGATGGCGGGAGGTCAGGGAACAGGCCGCTTTGCCGCACAGGCAGCAGGTGATGGTGTTGTCGGTGATGGCTTCCGCAGGATCAAAGACCAGGTCGGCCTTGCTGAATATCTTTTTGGGGGCCGGGGCGGGCTTCTTTTCCTCTTCGACGGGAAGGGGCTCGGCCACGGAGGGCAGGGCGGCAGGCGCGGTCTCTTCGACCGTCACAGGCTGCTCGGCCTGCGCATTGATACGGCGCTCGATGGCCATATTGAGAACTTTTGCCTTTTCGTACTGCTCCATGATGAATTCGATGGGCTGGTCGCTATATTTGTTGAAAATAGCAGTAAAAATATCTTTGTCTTCCAGAGCCATAAAAGTCCCTCCTTTTATTCATATGTCAAAAGTGAACGTATATGACTAATACCTGTCTGGCAAGCTTTAATCATCATTTCCATAGTTATAAATTATTTGATAAAAGTACTAACAGGTATGATAATCATTTTATTTGCTAATATGACATATTTATGGCGGCAATGTGATCAGAGCATAGTTGTGGAAAACCTTCAGCTCTTTCTGTCCTTGGGAAGAATGGATGATTTGTTTACCGGGCACAAAATTTTTTCAAATATAATAAATGCCGGATCCAGGCTGCGTAGTGCCTGTCATCAAAGGATTTTTGCCTGATATAATAGATAATATACTGTAATATTTTACTTTTTTTGTTGAACTGCTCCAAGGGGGACGCTAAAGGAAAAAATACGCGAAACTTTTACCGCAGAAAACATCTGCGTAAGGAGCAGCCATGAAAATCACAAGTGTTGAAGTGTTCGATTGCCAGATCAACAAGCATTATCCTGACATGGTCATGTTCGAACCCATCCTGATCCGTATCAATACGGATGAAGGGATCAGCGGTATCGGCGAAGTCGGTCTTGCCTATGGCTATGCTGCCCAGGCTGGTGCGGGCATCGTGCGTGACCTGGCCCGCTGCATCATCGGCATGAACCCGTTGAATGTGGAACAGATTTGGGAAAAGTTGTTCCGTGACACGTTCTGGGGATGTGGCGGGGGCCCTGTGATCTATGGCGGCATCAGTGCCATCGATATCGCCTGCTGGGACATCCGTGGCAAGGCCGCCAACCTGCCCCTGTACATGCTGCTCGGCGGCAAGACCAATCCGACATTGCGCTGTTATGCCAGCCAGATCCAGTTCGACTGGGATTTGAAGCATGCCTACATGAAGGATCCCGAAGACTACGCACGTGCTGCCCGCAAGGCCATGGCCGACGGTTATACTGCCGTCAAGGTCGACCCCCTTATGGTGGATGAACATGCCAAGCGGAATCCCAAGCACACCGGCTACGGCATCCTGCCGCAGTTCGATCTGAACATGGCCGTGGATCGCGTGACGGCCATCCGTGAGACCAGCCCCGACCTCGACATCATCATCGAACTGCATTCCTTCCTCAGCTGCAATGCCGCCATCCAGCTTGCTGAAAAGCTGCGTCCGCTGCGCATTTTCTACTATGAAGAGCCCATGCACTCCATGCATGTGGAAAACATGGAGCTGATTGCCCGTACCATCAACATCCCTGTGGCCACAGGCGAACGCGTCTACACGCGCTGGGGTTACCGTCCGTTCCTGGAAAAGCGCGCACTGGCCGTGGTGCAGCCGGATATCTGCCTTGCCGGCGGTATCACGGAGACCAAGAAAATCTGCGACCTTGCCAACATCTATGACGCGACGGTGCAGATCCACGTCTGTGGCGGTCCTGTCTCCAAGGCTGCGGCGCTGCATATGGAGACGGCTATCCCCAACTTCCTGATCCATGAACATCACTCTTATGCCCTCAAGCAGTGCATCCGGGAACTGTGCACGCAGGATTACCAGCCCGTCAGAGGCCAGTATCAGGCGCCGGAGCTGCCGGGTCTGGGACAGGAGCTCAATGATGAGGTAGTCAAGCAGTATCTGGTCGCTACCGTGAAGTAGACCGACCTTTTCCCGTCTGCCGCACGTGTTGCGGCAGACGGCCATACGGAGGAAATCATGGTGGTGCAAGGATCTGTAGCAGCGGTGTCGGAAAAGCCGACCCACAAGCGTTTTACCCTGCTGGCTATTTTGCTGCTGACCATTACGGTGGCGTATATCGACCGAGTCAATATCACCGTGCTGATGGCAGACCCGGCCTTTCTTAATGATCTGGGCCTGACGAATAATCCGGCCAAAACAGGCTTGCTGATGTCGTGCTTCCTGGTGGCTTACGGTATCGGCAATGTATGTCTGAGCGGCCTGGGCGATATCCTGGGCCCCAAAAAATCCATGATCATGGCCATCATCATCTGGTTCGTGGCCATGCTGGTGGGCGGCTTCGCTACCATACTGGGCGTGATGCTGCTGTCCCGCTTTTTGCTGGGACTTGGGGAAGGTCTGCATTTTCCCATGATGAACACTTACTGCCGGGCCTGGTTCCCGGTTCAGGAAAAAGCAAAGGCCAGTGCCATCTGGTTCATCGGCACCAGTGTGGCCCCTGCTATCGGCATGCCCGTCTTTGCCTGGATCGTGGCGACGCACAGCTGGCACTGGACGTTCTTTTTTGCGGCTTTCATCGGCCTGATCCCTTTGTTCTTCCTGGGGATGACGGCTGATACGCCGCGCCAGCACAAGACCATCAATCAGGCGGAGATCGACTATATCGAACAGGGACAGGCCGCCGGTACGGAGGCTGCGCCGGCAGAGCCGGAAGGTGCGGCGGTCAAGCGTATCCTGGCGAATCTCAAGGTCCTTTCCAGGATCAAGCTCTATTGGTGCGTCGTCGTCTACTACTGCGTGCACAATGTCGTGTACTGGGGCCTTTTGACGTGGCTTCCTGCCTATTTAAAGACGGAACGTGGTTTTTCCTGGTCCGAGATGGGGTTCCTGGCCTCCATGCCCTTTATCCTGGCCATCGTCTGCAAGCTGATCGCCGGCTGGGCATCCGACAAGCTTGGTCGCCGTGCGCCCTTCATCATCCTGGCGACCGTGGGCGTAGCTGCGTCCCTGTATTTCGCGTCGACACTGACCAACAACTATGCCTCGGCCATCTGCATCTGTCTTGGCATGGCCGCCATCACTCCGGGGGCTCCCCTTGCCCTGACCATGCTCCAGGAGCTCATCCCCAAGGATGTGATTTCCATCGGTACCGGTGTCATGAATGGTCTGAGCATGCTGTGCGCAGCCATCAGTCCCGTATTCTTGGGTTATCTGATGAGCGTTCTGGGAAGTTTTGCCGCTGCGCTGACCTTCCTGATTGCCGTGGCCCTGGTGGGAACAGTTTCCGCTGTCATCCTGACCATGAACAAGTATTGACAGAAAAACATTTCAGGCAGCCGCCCTGTGCGGCTGCCTGTCCTGAAGACAGCCGCAAAGATGCAGCTGCCGGCAGGTGCCCTTCCTTTGTTCCGCTGTTTGCCAACCGGTGATCGATATGAAAAATTTTTTCCACAGCGCACAGCAGTACCGCTGGCTCGTCTGGGGCCTACTGGCCGCAGCTTACATGATCAGCTTTTTCCACAGGATGTCTGTATCCGTCGTCAAAGATGACCTGATGACACAGTACGGCCTCAGCGTCGTGGAGTTCGGCAGCCTAGCATCCATATATTTTTATGCCTACTGCCTGGCCCAGATTCCTTCTGGCCTGCTGGCAGACAAACTGGGGGTCCGGCGGACAGCTACGGCATGCGTCGCGCTTACGGGGCTGGGGACACTGCTTTTCGGCTGTGCCGAGGGGGCGACCATGCTTTTTGCCGGCCGCTTCATCGTCGGCCTGGGGGTCGCTTCAAGTTTTGTATGTGTCATGAAGTGCCAGTCGCAATGGTTCCGTGAGCGGGAATTCGGTACGCTTGCCGGGCTGTGCCTGTTCGTCGGCACTATCGGTAGCGTCAGTGCCCAGGCTCCTCTGGGGGCCCTGGTGAGCGCGGTCTCTCTCTCCGGGGCATTTTACAGTATCGGCGCTGCCACGCTGCTGCTGGCTCTCGCCTGCATCCTGTTCGTGCGCGATACACCGCAAGATCTTGGCTTTGCTCCCATCGTGGAAAAAACATCATCTGCTGGCGGTAGTTCTGTGTCGCTGGCCAGGATAATCAGGGATCCTGGCCTGCTGGCCCTTGATAGCTTTTATTTTTTCATGGGCAGCCAACTTCTTGGTTTTGCCGGATCCTGGAGTATCGCCTATCTGAGGGACACTTATGCATTGCCGTTGCAGCAGGCTTCGACCTTGGCTTCCGTACAGCTCGTTGCCTTCATGGTGGGCAGTCTTGTGATTGGCTATCTTTCGGACAGGAGCGGGCGCCGCAAACCTTACATCGTCTGGCCGTTCGCGATCGTGGCTCTGACCTGGGGGATCCTCGCCATTGGACAGGATGCCTTGGGGCTTTCATGCGGGATCGTCCTTCTTGGTGTGGCTGGCTTTTTTTCCGGGGCTTTTTCCGTTATGATGACTCTATGTAAAGAATTGACGCCTGGGCCCGCTACCGGGACTGCCATTGCCGTGCTGAATACCTTTGGATTCGGAGGGATCGCTCTCTCCACCCCTCTTTATGGGTATTTTTTGTCCATTGCTGAAGGTACCGGCAACCATGCCTATGCCGTTATATTCATGGCCGTTGTAACAGGGCTTGGATGCCTCACCAGCTTTTTCCTTAGAGAAAGCGGAGGACGGCAGGCAATGATGTAAAAGAGGTTCTCCAACCTCTGCTGGTCAGGCCTCATGTCCCAGTGAGGAGATGAAGATGGGAAATGTGCCGTCCGCCGCAGATATCGTTTACCGCAAGATCAAAAAACAGATTTTTTCCAAAAAACTGCTTCTTGGTCAAAAGATCGTTGACACCGACTTTGTAGAAGAGTTTTGCGTATCGAAAACTCCGGTACGCGAGGCTTTTCTTCGTTTGAAAAGCGAGGGGTTACTGGAGATCCATCCTCGCAGCGGTACATTTGTGTTCAAATTTTCGCGCAATGACCTCAGCTCTCTGGTACAGGCACGTATCTGTATCGAAGAAGGGGCATTGCGCTGTGCCTATCTTGCAAATCCTGTCCATCTGTGCTCAGCATTTGAAAAAAGTATTTGTGATAGCAGACGCCGTCTTGCTGAGGGAAAGCTGGATTCATATCTGGAACTCGATAAAGAATTCCATAATGTCATTTTTCGTTATTCAAAAAATGCCTATCTTGAATCGTATTATAATATAATGTTTGATAAGATAAATATATTGAGATCTTATCTTTCCCTGAATAAAGACTTTATTTATAATTCTGTTGAAGGGCATAGCAAAATCGCAGACTATGTAGCAAATGATGAAATAGATGCTGCATGTCGCCGCCTGCGTGAGCATATCGCCAATGCCTTCAATGATGACTTCCTCGATTTTCTCAACTCTGTCGTAAAACGCTGAGATATTATATGCAGATTATGCCGTCCCGGATGCAGTATTGCTCCAGATGCTTCGGGCGGTATTCGGAAAAGGTCCTTGGCTCGTCTTGACAGACGCCGAATACAAGAGATCCCGCAGGCCTTGCCCTGCGGGATCTCTTGTATAGGGGATAACATGCTCACTTGATAGTACCGAAAAAACAACAGCCCGAAGTTGCCCCCCTTATTTTCTGGCTGTTACGGTCTTTTGTAGACGTCACTGGACATCAAAAACAGAAAAAGTCCGCTCAGCTCAAGGCGTTGCGGACTTTCTTGGATTTCTGTGAACCATGATGTGGCGGAGAGGGTGGGATTCAGGGGATTCCACTCTAACACTTCGAAAATATAAGCACTTTTATTTTCGACTGCTTCCGTGTGTAGCATATTTCCGTTCCTTGGGTATCGCCTTTTTCCCTCTGCCCGTCAAGCGTCCTGCCCGCCGGTGAGGACTTTGTATAAGGTGGTCCTGCTCACACCGAAGTGCCGGGCCACGTCTGTCTTGCTCTGTCCCGCCGCGACCATCTGCCGGGCCTGCTCCGCCTGTTCAGCGGAGAAGGACGGCTTGCGTCCCCTGTACTTCCCCGCCGCCTTGGCAATGGCTATGCCCTCCCGCTGCCGTTCCTTAATCATGGCCCGCTCGAACTGAGCCACGGCCCCGATGATTTGAAGCTGGAGCTTCTGGAAGGGGTCTTCCTTGCCGGAGAAGGTCAGGCCCTCCTTATGGAAGACCACGGCCACGGCCCGCTGGTTGAGGCTTTCGATGATATGCAGGAGGTCTTGCAGGTTGCGGGCCAGCCTGTCGATGCTGTGGACATGCAGGGTATCGCCTTCCCGCACGTAGTCTAGGCAGGCCATGAGGCTGGGGCGTTTGGTATCCTTGCCGCTGCATGTGTCGATGAAGGTCTTGTCCAGCGGGACCCCTTCGAGCTGACGGGCGGTGTTTTGGTCGATACTGCTCACGCGGATGTAGCCGATGTTCTTCCCGTTCATGGTCGCTCCTTTGTTGTGTTCATTTAGAGTTATAAACTTAAATAGTATTTGTCAAATAAATCCCAAATCAACCCTAGATGAACATTTTTGGGAATGATGGTCTATGCTCGTCTGATGTGTACCCTAACTGGACAGATGGGAGAGCAAAGATACCCATGCCAGCCACCTATGGAGGACGGGCGGCGGATGGAGGCAGACAGGGATAGGGAAGGGGGCTACGGAAGACTTCGCACGGGGCAGTGCATAAGAATGTCCAAAAGCAGGGGCGGCGGGGTTATGCGCCGGGCCGCATCAGAACTATCAGCACGGCAAGGAGCCCGATACCGGCGATAAGCATGATGGCAATACGGCCAAGGATGCGTGATTCCAGCTCCCGCAGGTCTTGCTTTGTCACCATGTGTCCGCTCATGTTCTGCATGGAAATGCCCGACCGGCATGACATGCTATCGTCTTTCTGTACTTGGTGGGGGACATCATCTTCTGGTCTTTCATCTTGGTAAGACTCCCGTGACGAAAGATAGGCCGCTGTGAGGCCTATGGCACCAGCTATGCAAATAATAAGAAAAACGGCTGTCATGATCATGCAGTGTCTCCCAAGAGAAAGGGCAGCGTTGTTGATTACTGCCTATAGGAAAAGTCAGCCATTTCCCGCATGGTGTCAATGTCGTCTGCCGTTGCTGCCGTCCGTCTATCGGGCAGGATGTGCTGGAAGGAAAGTCTCTCCGGCATAGGGGAAGCCGTCTTTGGAGAGGAGGTAGGCCTTGACCATCTCTGTCCCGAAGCCCCGTCTCACGGGATACTCAACGACCCCCAAATTGGGTTTGCTGAAGATTTCAGGCGCTTGCGTCAAAGCCTGCCTAATACGCGGCTTCGTACTCCCCAAAATTGGGTTCTACGAAGATTTCAGGTTGTTGCGTCAAAAACTGCTCGATGTCACGCAACATATGGTCATGTCGCTTCCCGGAAATTTTCGCCACTTGCAGCTGGTGACGGCGGGAACAGGGAAGGCCCGGCAAAAAAAGCCCCATGCGGATGGCTGGGCCATGCGCACAGGGCGGAGGATAAGACAGTGGAGAGGCGGCTAGCCATAAGCGGCTTAGGGGCAGCCAGAGCAGCATGGCCGCAGGGTGGGGCGAACAGAGGCAGGGTGTCCATGATATGACCACCTTGTCCAGCATGTCCGTCCTGCGGAGGAGCAGGCCCGCCAGCGGTAGCAATCGGATTGCTACCCTTCCGTCCTGCGGAGAGGGAAGCCGTCCTTGGAAAGCAGGTAGTCCAGGCGCTTCGCTGGTGTGACAGGCCACTTCGTAGTCTCCAAGGTTGGGGGGGAGGAAATTTTCGGCAAATCCAATTTTGGATTGGCCGAATATGAGCTGAGAAACAACTTCATAGGCTTCAAGATTGAGTGCTATGAAATTTGCGGTACGCGTCGGCTTCGGGGATGATGGAGAGGCCACGGAGCTGGAAGTCAAAAGTTCCGATTCAGAACCTTTGCTTCGGGGATGAGAAGGAGATGGACAGGCGGCATCTTAACCCAAGTCCCCGATTCAGGGACTTGGCTGACTTTATTTATTTTTTGCAGTGTTGCTGAATGGCGGTGCCGGGTTTCTCGTACCCCAGAGCCAGCGCCACGTCCCGCGCTACGAAGCACGGCTGGCCCTCGGCATCCAGCAGACGCGGCGGCTGACTCCAGGCATGGTGGGGTGTCAGCAGTGCTGCCTCCCTTGCTTCCTTGGGACAGAGCCTCGGAGCAGGACAGCGCCGGGGCTGGATACCGTGCAGTTCCTCGGCGGAACGCAAGGCAGGAGGCAGCAGAAGGTGAGAGAAGAGGGAAGCCGGGCAGATGCTTATGGGAGCGGTGTCGTCCTGTGGCAAAGGAAGGCCGGGGTAGTACGGGGAAAAAGCTGAATCCGGTATATGAATAAGGCCTTCAAATT